>LNAP01005583.1_pt1 | contig 23696 bp, 24 predicted proteins | sample 602601 | NCBI WGS metagenome assembly LNAP01 (sample SAMN02440304, study PRJNA202911) | soil metagenome | biome: Subtropical and temperate rainforests or woodlands; isolation source: soil samples (1 kg each in a 20% v/v slurry with milli Q water) were... ...
GGCCACCACTGGACCGGGCAGATGATCCAGGTGCGTGAGCGACTGGCCTTCGATGTAATCGAGCAGACGCACATGCACCGCTTGGCCGCCGACTTCCAGGGTGAGAAGGTCTTCACCGTTTTTGGCGGGAATCACTCGTGGCACATGCACATCTGGGTGTTCCGCCAAATGTTTGAGCCCGGCGTGCTGGGCGCGCAGCTCCTGCGCCGAGTAATCGCCACGGCAGATTTTCAGGACAAAACGCCCCTGGGCGCTGTCGACCCGATAGTTAAGATCCTGCTGGCTGCCGAGGGCCTGTAACCTTCCACTCAGGCCGAAATGTTCCTTCAGCAGCTCAAGCGCTTGCTCCGCAGTCACTTGCGGGCTGGGCAAACTGGCGCGATGAATCAACGTGGCAAGTGGCATACAACGACCCCTGAAATTTTATTAGGCGCCTATATCGCCACTGCTTTGGGTGATACGCAACCCCCCTCCCCAGCCTGCCCCCTTCCTGAGGCTCGGATCAGTGGATGAATCAGCAAAGAAATCACCCCCCTCGCACCGGCCGCCACTTTGCGCAAGAATGTCGCCCATTAACGCCTATTGCTGGAGAAACCCCATGAATGTAGTCACCACCGACCTGCCTGGCGTTCTGATCATCGAACCCAAGGTATTTGGTGACGAACGCGGTTTCTTCTATGAAAGCTTCAATGCCAGGGCTTTCAAAGAGGCGACTGGCCTGGAGACGAATTTCGTTCAGGACAACCATTCCCGCTCGCAAAAAGGCGTATTGCGCGGTCTGCATTACCAACTGGAAAACACCCAGGGCAAACTGGTTCGCGTCACAACGGGCGAAGTCCTCGACGTGGCGGTGGACATTCGCCGCAGCTCGCCACATTTCGGCAAATGGGTGGCCGTGCGTCTGTCTGCCACGAACCATCGTCAAATGTGGGTCCCGGAAGGCTTCGCCCATGGTTTTGTGGTGCTGAGCGAGTTCGCCGAATTCCTCTACAAAACCACCGACTATTACACCCCATCCGCCGAGCGCTGCATTCGCTGGGACGATCCGGACCTGGCCATCGATTGGCAATTGGACGAAGCACCACAACTGTCTGGCAAAGATCAGGCCGCCGCGCTCTTCAAGGACGCTGACGTCTTTTCCTGAAACGCCGTCTGAATCTTCGCCGCACAGGCGTGCCCGACCCACGGCGCGCAGACTGCGCCCGCAAGCCTAGGCATAATGCGCCTGTACCCACAGGCGCTCGATGCTCATGACTCCGACCCTCCCCCGCAGACCCCGCTGGCGCAGCCTGGCCCTGCTCGCGCTGTGCCTGGCGCCATTGCTGTGGCCGCTGGAACATCTGGCCGAGCGTTACTACCGCAGCGAACTGGCCGGGCAGAACCGTCAGACCCTCGACCTTTACGTCGCCAACCTGCTGGGCACCCTGCACCGCTATATCCTCGGCGATCTGCCGGCCCTGCGAGCGGTCCTCGGCGCGCCCGACGATGGCGTCACCCAAGGCAACGCCAATCGCTTGCTGAAAAACATCAGCGCCCAGACCGGCGCCGAAGTCATGTACCTGATGGACACCACGGGCAAGACCCTGGCGGCGTCCAACTGGGACAAACACGACAGTTTCGTCGGGCGTAATTTTTCCTTTCGGCCGTACTTCAGCGAAGCCATGGCCGGGCGGCTCGGGCGTTTTTTCGGTTTGGGCACAACCTCGGCCAAACGCGGCTATTTCTTCGCCGCCGCCGTGCGTAGTGGCGAAAAGATCATCGGCGTGCTGGTGGTCAAGGTCGACCTGGACCACACCGAAAGCCTCTGGGGCAAAACCCCGGAACAACTGCTGGTGACCGACCATAACGGCGTGGTCATTCTCACGTCGCGGCCCGAGTGGCGATTCCGCTCGACCCGCCCGTTGGGCGAAGAAGAACGCAAGGCGATTACGGCGATTCAACCTTATCCGACCCGTGATCCCAAACCATTGCGGCTCAACCCCAACGCCTGGCTGACGCAAACCCAGCCCATCGCTGAAACCGGTTGGAACGTCAGCATCCTGGCCCCACGCACCTTGATCGATCGCCCGGTACGCACGGTCGTCGCCATCGGTGGCGCGGCGTTGCTGGTGTTGATGTTGCTGCTGGGGCTGATGATGCAGCGCCGTCGTCATTACCTTGATCGAATCGCCTTCGAAGCCAAGGCCCGTCGCGAGCTGGAAGGCCGGGTAGCCGAGCGGACCAGCGACCTCGAAGGCCTCAACCGTCGACTGAAACAGGAAGTGCTGGAACGCGAACACGCCCAGCAAGAACTGGTTCGCGCTCAGGATGATCTGGTGCAGGCCGGCAAACTGTCGGCCCTTGGCACCATGTCGGCGAGCATCAGCCACGAATTGAATCAACCGCTGGCGGCGATCCGCAGCTACGCAGAAAACGCCGAGGTGCTGCTCGATCATCAGCGCACCGACGAAGCGCGGGGCAACCTCAAGCTGATCAGCGACCTGACCGGGCGCATGGCGTCGATCATCGCCCACTTGCGCGCCTTCGCTCGACGCGATCGCCACGCCCCGGAAAGCGTCGCCCTGCAACCGGCGCTGGACGATGCACTGGCGCTGCTGGCCAAGCGTCGACGCAGCATGGAAGTCGAGCTGATCCGCGACTTGCCGGCCGCCACCCTGTGGGTCGAGGCCGGGGAAACCCGTCTGCGTCAGGTGCTCGGCAATCTGCTGGCCAACGCCTTGGACGCCCTGACGGAAAAAGGCCCGCCGCGTAAGCTCTGGTTGAGTGCCCAATCCACTGCCGACGGCGTCAACCTGTACATTCGCGACAATGGCCCGGGGTTCTGCCTGGAGGCACTTGGCCGCGCCAGCGAGCCTTTCTACACCACCAAGACCCGCACCCAGGGGCTCGGGCTAGGGCTGGCGATTTGCGAAACCCTGATGCGCGCCTTCGGCGGTGAACTGTCGTTCGCCAACCACAAGGAAGGCGGCGCCCTGATTACCCTGAAGCTGCGTGCAGGCGCACCGGGTGTGAACCTGCAACCGTCCGAGGACCGAAGTGCATGACCATCGACAACCGCATCCAGGTCGTGCTGATCGACGACGATCCGCACCTGCGCCAGGCCCTGAGCCAGACCCTGGACCTCGCCGGCCTGAAAATCCTGCCGCTCGCTGAAGCCAAGGGCCTGGCCGCGCAACTGGAACGCGACTGGCCCGGCGTGGTGGTCAGTGACATCCGCATGCCGGGCATGGACGGTCTTGAACTGCTGACTGAACTGCATGCCCAGGACCCGGAACTGCCAGTGCTGTTGATCACCGGTCACGGCGATGTGCCGCTGGCGGTGCAGGCCATGCGCGCCGGGGCTTATGACTTTCTGGAAAAACCCTTTGCCAGCGACGCCCTGCTCGACAGTGTGCGCCGCGCCCTGGACCTGCGCCGTCTGGTGCTGGACAACCGCAGCCTGCGTCTGGCCCTGAGCGATCGCAATGCGCTGAGCGCCCGACTGGTCGGGCAATCGGCGCCGATGCTGCGCCTGCGCGAGCAGATCGGTGCATTGGCGGCGACCAAGGCCGATGTGCTGATCCTTGGCGAAACCGGCGCCGGCAAAGAAGTTGTCGCCCGCGCCTTGCACGATCTGTCGAGCCGTCGCAACGGTCCGTTCGTGGCGATCAATGCCGGCGCCCTGGCCGAGTCGGTGGTAGAAAGCGAGCTGTTCGGTCATGAGCCAGGCGCCTTTACCGGCGCGCAAAAGCGCCGCATCGGCAAGTTCGAGTTTGCCAATGGCGGCACGTTATTCCTCGATGAAATCGAAAGCATGAGCCTGGATGTGCAGGTGAAATTGCTGCGTTTGCTGCAAGAGCGGGTCGTCGAGCGCTTGGGCGGTAATCAGCTGATCCCGCTGGACATCCGCATCATCGCGGCGACCAAGGAAGACCTGCGTCAATCCGCCGATCAGGGCCGCTTCCGTGCCGACTTGTATTACCGCCTGAACGTCGCGCCGCTGCGTATTCCGCCGCTGCGCGAGCGCGGCGAAGATGCGCTGATGCTGTTTCAGTATTTCGCCGATGAAGCGAGCGCTCGCCACGGTCTGCCGCCCCACGAATTGCAACCGGGACAACGCGCCCTGCTGCTGCGCCACACCTGGCCGGGCAACGTGCGGGAACTGCAGAACGCGGCCGAACGCTTTGCCCTGGGCCTGGAACTGGCCCTGGACAATAGCGCCGCCGATGGCGCTGCCGGCATGACGGTCGAGCTGGTCAGCGGCGGTCTCAGCGAACAAGTGGAAAACTTCGAGAAGAGCTTGATCGCCGCCGAACTGGCGCGCTCTCACAGCTCGGTGCGCAGCCTCGCCGAAGCCCTCGGCATCCCACGCAAGACCTTGCACGACAAACTGCGCAAGCACGGGCTGAACTTCGCCGACGGTGGCAGCAACCACACCGACGAACCCGATTGAGCTACCGTCAAATCATCATCTTCAGACAAGAGAACCGTGCATGAGCCGCGACAGCCGTCATCTGGAATCCGTCCTCCATCGCGACATTCCCCTGACGCGGGAGATGGGCCTCAAAGTGCTCGATTGGCACGACCAGCAACTGCGCCTGCACTTGCCGCTGGAGGCCAACGTCAATCACAAAAGCACCATGTTCGGCGGCAGCCTGTATTGCGGTGCAGTGCTGGCCGGTTGGGGTTGGCTGCATTTGCGTTTGCATGAAGAGGGGGTTGAAGGCGGGCACATCGTGATTCAGGAAGGACAGATCAGCTATCCGCTGCCGGTGACCATGGACGCGACAGCGATTTGCCATGCGCCGAGTGCGGCGGTGTGGAAGAAGTTTTTGGCGATGTATCGGCGGTATGGACGGGCGCGGTTGACGCTGCAATCGCGGATCGTCAATGCCGACAGTGATGACGATGCGGTGAAGTTTACGGGGCAGTACGTGCTGCACCGGTGATCGTCGGTGATCGTTCCCACGCTCTGCGTGGGAATGCCTCTAGGGACGCTCCGCGTCCAGTGACGCGGAGCGTCACGGGCTGCATTCCCACGCGGAGCGTGGGAACGATCTTAACGGCGGGCGAGTTCCAGCAGTTTTTCGCGCCACGCAGCCTTGGCCGGCAGCGCCAGGAAAAACTCATTCAACAACGATTCCCGCGCCGGATAACTGAACGGCGCACCGCTCAAATCCAGCACCTCACCGCCCGCGCCTTCCAGCACGCCTTGCGCCGCCGCCGTGTCCCACTGCGAAGTCGGCGCCAACCGCGGATAACAATCCGCCGCCCCCTCCGCCAACAAACAGAACTTCAATGAACTGCCGATATTAGCCAATTGCAGTTCACCCAGACTGTCGCTCAACCCGGCCAGCAGGCGCTCTTGTTCAGGGCTGGAATGCCGACGACTGGCGACCACCGTAAAGGCTTCACCTTCAGCAGGAACCTCGCGAACCTGAATCGGCGAAGGCGCCGCGTCTTTGTCGCCACGCCACGCACCCAGACCCGCACCACCGACGTAGAAGCGCCCGTTGGTCGGCATCGACACCACGCCGAACACCACACGCCCCTGCTCGATCAGCGCGATGTTGACGGTAAATTCTTCGCTGCCGGAGATGAACTCCTTGGTCCCGTCCAGCGGGTCCACCAGCCACCAACGCTGCCACCCGGCGCGTACGCTCTGGGGAATGTTGGCGTCTTCTTCGGACAGCACCGGGATGCTCGGGTCCAGCGCCGTCAGCCCGGCCAGGATCACATGATGAGCGGCCATGTCGGCGGCCGTGACCGGGGAATCGTCAGCCTTGGCGGTTACAGCCGTACCGATGCGCCAGAACGGCAGTATCGCTTCACCGGCCTTCAGCGCCAGTTCAACAACAGGCGCCATCAACGGATGGGGGAAATTCATGGCTGGAACGCTCCACGCTGAGTCAGTAGATCACGGGCCAGATACAGCGCTGCCAATGCACGGCCCTCAGTGAATCGCGGGTTCTGGGCCAGGGCCGACAACTCGCGCAGGTTGATTTTGTCCACGCCCATTGGCTCGGGCTCATCACCTTCCAGGCTTTCTTCGTACAGATCAGTGGCCAACACCACTTGGATCTTCTGGCTCATGTAACCGGGCGACAGCGACAATTCAGTCAAATGCTCCAATTGCCGCGCGCCGTACCCGGCCTCTTCCTTGAGCTCCCGCTCGGCCGCCGCCAGCACGTCCTCGCCCGGCTCGATCAAGCCTTTGGGCAAGGACAGCTCGTATTCATCGGTGCCGCCGCAATACTCTTCAACCAGCACGGCGTGGTCCGCATCCAGCATCGCCACGATCATCACCGCGCCATAACCGGCGCCCTTGCCGACCAGTCGCTCATACGTGCGCTCTACGCCATTGGAAAAGCGCAACTTCAGCTCTTCGACGCAAAACAAACGGCTGGTGGCGACGATCTCGCGGGCGAGGATGGTGGGTTTCTGGCGCATGAGCGGCTCCTTGGCGATAGCGCGTTACTATACCCGGCCTATCCTGATTGTTTACGTCGGATATCTTTTTTACCGCTGGAGAAGTTTTTTATGTCCCTGCTGCCCTGGCGCGACATCGACACCGTTCTGCTGGACATGGACGGCACGCTGCTGGACCTGCACTACGACAACCATTTCTGGATGGAACACCTGCCCCAGCGTTACGCCGATTTGCACGGGGTGAGCCGGGCCATGGCCGAGATGGAATTGCAGCCGTTGTTCGAACGTAACGCCGGCCAGTTGCAGTGGTATTGCCTGGATTTCTGGAGCGCCGAGCTCAAGTTGTCGGTGCGCGAACTGAAACTGGAAACCGCGCATTTGATTGCCCTTCGTCCGGATGCGGACACCTTTCTGGCCGCCATCAAACAGGCGGGTAAACGCGTGGTGCTGATCACCAATGCGCATCGCGATTCGCTGTCATTGAAACTGGAAAGAATCGAACTGGCGCCGTATTTCGAGCGGTTGATCAGCTCGCACGATTACGGTTTTGCCAAGGAGAACCCGCAATTCTGGGATGCCTTGCAGGCGGACATCGGCTTTGATCCGGCGCGCAGCCTGTTTATCGACGACACCTTGCCGATCCTGCGCAGTGCGCGGAATTTTGGGGTGGCGCATTTGTTGGCCGTGAGCGAGCCGGACAGCCGCAAAGGGCCGAAGGATACGGCCGAGTTTGCGGCGGTGGGGGATTATCGGGAGTTGATTGCCGGGCTCTGAGACCGCGTCGCCTGCATCGCGGGCAAGCCACGCTCCCACAGGATCTGTGTCGTTCGCATCCATCGAACGACACAGATCCTGTGGGAGCGTGGCTTGCCCGCGAAGGCCATCACACGGTCTTAGCGTTACTCAGGAATACGCAACGACTGCCCCGGATAGATCTTGTCCGGGTGAGACAGCATCGGCTTGTTGGCCTCGAAGATTTTGTTGTACTTGTTGGCGTCGCCGTACTCAGCCTTGGCAATCGCGCTGAGGGTGTCGCCCTTTTTCACAGTGACGAACCGCGCCGCCTGAGCAACCGGGCCCTTTACGGTGATCTGGTCATCCACACTAGCGACACCGGCAATATTGCCCACCGCCAGCAGGATTTTTTCCTTCTCTTCCTGACTGGCGACTTCGCCGGTCAAGGTGACTTTGTCGCCCTCCACCGTCGCCTGCACATTCGGGTTACCCAGGCCGACTTTGCTGATGTGTTCCTTCAATTGCTCGCTGGCATTGGCGTTGCCTGGCGTCAGCAGATCGATAAGTTTTTCGCCTGCTTCTTTCACAAAGCTAAAAATACTCATGGTGCGCTCTCCTTGGGTTTTGGGTTCCAGACGCAAAAGCCTAGCCCAAGGCCGTCACTTGCGGTTCCAACCCGACCAATGACGCCGCTTCCCCGCAAGCGCTAGAATCCAAGCCTTCCCGCGCCCTGGAGCGAAGATGGACATCAAGCAACTTAAATTCCTCATCGCCCTCGACGAAACCCGGCATTTCGGCCAGGCCGCTGCGCGTTGTCACATCACCCAGCCGACCCTGTCCATGCGCCTGCGCAGCCTCGAAGAAGAACTCGAGTTGCCGCTGGTCAATCGCGGACAGCGCTTCGAAGGTTTTACCGCACCGGGTGAACGGGTGCTGGCGTGGGCCCGCACCGTGTTGGCGGCCTACGACGGCTTGCAGGCCGAAGCGGCTGCCTGTCGCGGCAATCTGGTCGGTACGTTGCGTCTGGGCGTGGTGCCGCTGTCGAGCTTTGATCCGCTGCCGCTGATGCAACGCCTGCACGCCGAACACCCGAACCTGCGCTTCGAGCTCTCGGCACTGAGTTCCGAGCAGATCCTCGAACAACTGGCAAACAATCGCCTGGATCTGGGCGTTTCGTACCTGGAGCGACTGGACGGCGAACGCTTCGATTCCCTGGCATTCAGCGAAACCCGCATGGGCCTGCTCTACGATCAGCGCTTCTTCAGTTTCGGCGAGGCGCCGCTGAGTTGGGAATCGCTGATCGAACTGCCGCTGGGCATGCTTTCCAGCGGCATGCATTTTCGCCAGTCCATCGACCACAACTTCCACAGTCGCGGCCTCACCCCGCAACTGTTGCTGCAAACCGATGCCGTCCACCAATTGTTACAAGCGGTGCACGGTGGATTCTGCTGCGCCGTGATGCCAATGGACGGCGGCCTGGAAAAACTCACCGATCATTTGCGTCTGCACCCTATCGAAAATGCGCAAACCCTCGCCCGGCTGGGGCTGATCATGCGTCGCAGCGCCCCGCGGTCGGCGCTCGCGGAAGCCTGTTTCGCGATACTTCAGCAATCGCTGCCTAGCTCTTGATCGACGTCATCTATCGGTAGATCAGTATTAGCGATTAGACGCGACAAGTTGACGCGCCTAGGCTTAAGGCAGCCTAACCCTTCGGTGATACCTCATGAACGCCAAGCGCCCTGCCTGCGCGGCGCCAGCCCTCGAAACGCCAGCGCCCGCCGCAAGCCAGACCTACAGTTACTGCGACCTTCAAGACACGGAATCGGCCAGCACCGCGCTGGCCGAAGAAGTCGCGTTGGCGATCGCTTATAACGGCATCAGTCAGGCGGTCATGCTGGTGACGCCGACGGACCTTGAAGACTTCATCGTCGGCTTCAGCCTCGGCAGCGGCATCATCGAAGACGCCTGCGACATCTATGACCTGCAACTCAGCGGCTCGGGGTCAGCGCAATACGCGCAAGTGACCATCGCCAACCGCGCCTTCTGGAACCTCAAGCAACAGCGTCGGCAAATGGCTGGCACCAGCGGTTGCGGCCTTTGCGGCGTGGAAGCGGTGGAACAGGCATTGCCCGATCTCAAGGTGTTGCCCGGCGCGCCCTTGCCGCCCGCCGAATGGCTCGATGGCTTGCGTCAGCGCATCGGAGCATTCCAGCCTCTTGGCCAGTACTCCGGCGCGGTACACGCCGCGGTGTTCATGGACAGTCAGGGCCAATTGCTGCTGGGTCGCGAAGACATCGGCCGACACAACGCCCTCGACAAACTGATTGGCGGACTGATCCGTCAGAAGATCCCGATCACCGGCGGGCTGGTGATTGTCACCAGCCGTTGCAGCCTCGAATTGATCCAGAAAGTGTTGCGCGCAGGTATCCAGACCCTGGTCAGCCTGTCGTCGCCCACGGGCCTTGCCGTGCAATGGGCCCGTCGCCACAACCTCAATCTCATCCACCTGCCGCAGAAAAATGCGCCGCGGGTCTACAGCCCCGCGACGGAGAACCCAGCGTGAGTCAACATCAACAAGCCGACCAGAAACCCGTTCCGCGTTACAAGCCCTACAACGGTCCAGCCGGTGGCTGGGGCGCGCTGGCCAGCGTTGCCCGCGCCTGGTTGACCAGCGACAACGCGCTGAAAAACCTGCGCATGATGCTCAAAACCAACAAGAACGGCGGGTTCGACTGCCCCGGTTGTGCCTGGGGCGACTCCAAGGAAGCCGGCATGGTGGCGTTCTGCGAGAACGGCGCCAAAGCAGTGAACTGGGAAGCGACCAAGCGCCGTGTCGACGGTGCGTTCTTTGCCAAACACAGCGTCAGTTCGTTGCTGGATCAAAGCGACTACTGGCTGGAATATCAGGGTCGTCTGACCGAGCCATTAAGCTATGACGCCGAAACCGATCGCTACAAGCCGATCAGTTGGGACGCCGCGTTCTCCTTGATCGCCAAACATTTGCAGGGCCTGTCGAGCCCGGATCAGGCCGAGTTCTACACCTCCGGCCGCGCCAGCAACGAAGCGGCGTACCTGTATCAATTGTTCGTGCGTGCCTATGGCACCAATAACTTCCCCGATTGCTCGAACATGTGCCACGAGGCCAGCGGTGTGGCCATGGCGCAAAGTGTCGGCGTCGGCAAAGGCACCGTCACCTTCGACGACTTCGAACACGCCGACGCGATTTTTGTCTGGGGTCAGAACCCTGGCACCAACCACCCGCGGATGCTCGAACCGTTGCGCGAAGCGGTAAAACGCGGTGCTCAGGTGGTCTGCATCAACCCGTTGAAAGAGCGCGGCCTGGAACGTTTCCAGCACCCGCAACACGCGATCGAAATGCTCACCAACGGCGACAAGCCGACCAACACCGCGTACTTCCGTCCGGCATTGGGCGGCGACATGGCGATCATGCGCGGCATGGCCAAGTTTCTGTTGCAGTGGGAGCGTGACGCACAGAAGGCGGGTGAGCCTGCCGTTTTCGACCACGACTTCCTCAATGAACACAGTGTCAACGTGCTGGAATACCTGGGCGTCGTCGACGACACCTCGTGGGAGCAGATCGTCCAGCAATCCGGACTGACGCTGGTTGAAATCGAGCAAGCGGCGCGGATGTACGCCAAAGGCAAGAACGTGATCATGTGCTGGGCGATGGGCATCACCCAGCATCGTCATTCGGTGGCGACCATCCAGGAAATCGCCAACCTGATGTTGTTGCGCGGCAATATCGGCCGGCCCGGCGCCGGTCTGTGCCCGGTGCGCGGCCACAGCAACGTGCAGGGCGACCGGACCATGGGCATCAACGAGCGTCCGCCGGTGGCGTTCCTCGACTCACTGGAGCGTCGCTTCAAGTTCAAGGTGCCGCGTGAAAACGGTCACAACGTGGTCGAGGCGATCCATGCCATGGCCGATGGCCGCGCGAAAATCTTTATCGGCCTGGGCGGCAACTTCGCCCAAGCCACCCCGGACAGCTCACGGACCTTCCAGGCCCTGAGCAACTGCGACCTCACCGTGCAAATCAGTACCAAGCTCAACCGCAGCCATCTGGCCCACGGTAAAGAGGCGCTGATTCTGCCGTGCCTGGGCCGTACCGACATCGACATCCAGACCGAAGGCCCGCAAGCGGTGACCGTCGAAGACTCGTTCAGCATGGTTCACGCCTCCAACGGCCAGTTGCAGCCGCTGTCGAACCAGATGCGCTCGGAGCCGGCGATCATTGCCGGCATCGCTGCCGCGACCCTGGGCAGCCAACCGGTGGACTGGAACTGGCTGGTGGCCGATTACCGGCGCATCCGCGACCTGATTGCCGACACCGTGGTGGGCTTCAAGGACTTCAACGAAAAGATCCAGAACCCGGGCGGGTTCTACCTCGGCAACAGCGCCGGTGCTCGCCGCTGGAACACTGCGTCGGGGCGCGCCAATTTCCGTGCGAACGTCCTGCCCAAAGACCTGGTGCACGAACGCACTCGCGCTACCGGCGTATTGCCGGACCTGATCATGCAGTCGATGCGTTCTCACGATCAGTACAACACCACGATTTATGGGCTTGATGACCGCTATCGCGGCGTGAAAGGTCAGCGTGATGTGTTGTTCGTCAACGAAGCCGACATCATTCGGCTGGGGTTCAAGCCAGGGCAGAAGGCTGACATCGTTTCGATCTGGGACGATGGCCGCGTGCGTCGGGTGAAGGGCTTTACGCTGCTGGCGTTTGATATCCCTGCCGGGCAAGCCGCGGCTTACTACCCGGAAGTGAATCCGCTGGTGCCGCTGGAAAGCATCGGGGATGGCAGCCATACGCCAACGTCGAAGTTTGTGGCGATCCGGTTGGAAGCGGCGAGTGAGACTGGACTCATCATGGCCAAGTCGGCCTGACCCTGATCGTTCCCACGCTCTGCGTGGGAATGCCTCGATGGACGCTCTGCGTCCGCTTTGGGACGCGGAGCGTCCCGGGCTGCGTTCCCACGCAGAGCGTGGGAACGATCAATCGAATATTCCAGATCAGTCACTTTCCAAACGCCCACAAAAAAGGCCGTTTTGCATGAAAACGGCCTGTCCGAAGTAGTTAAAGACCGGCGAAAAACGCTTAAGTTCCGACTAAAAAACAGTAACTTATAGAAATGTGCTCAAGTCGTGTTACTCGTCGGATTTCGATTGTCACGACCATGACACGGCCTCAGGATCGCGCCGTCATCCCCTTGAGGTTCCTCTATGAAGTTCTCCTCGATTCTCTTGTTGTCCCTTGGCCTGGTCAGTGGCTTCGCTTCTGCCGGGCAGGTGTGGGCGGCGCATTGGGCGGGGTTCTTGGCTCGGTCGTCGGTCAGTCATTAGGCGGCAATACAGGTTCCACCATTGGCGCGGCCCTGGGCGGCGCGGGTGGTAGTGCTGTTGGCGCAGACAAACGCAGCCGTGGCGAAGCCGCTATTGGCGGTGCGTTGGGCGCAGCAGGCGGTAACGTGGTCGGCCGCAGCGTGGGCGGCACCACCGGCAGCCTGATCGGCTCCGCAGCAGGCGGCGGCGCCGGTGGCGCGCTGGGTAACTACATGGGCAACAAGAGCGATGACGATGATGATGATCGTCGTTCCTATCGTGGTGGCCATGGTGATCGTCGCTACTACCGCGACGGCCATCCGGGGCGCGGTCATGCCTATGGTCATCGCAAGCACAAACATCGCTATCGCGACTGAGGTTGAATCACCTCGTTGACCGGTAGATCAAAAAATCGCAGCCCAAGGGCTGCGATTTTTTTTGCCCGTCAAACCACCAACCGCTGCAGTGCCTCGCGCAAGCCGGCAGGAATCGCCACCGGCTGATTAGAGGCCCGATCCACAAACACATGCACAAAGCGCCCTGCCGCGCAGGCTTCGTCTTCCCCGGCCTTGAACACCGCCAATTCGTATTGCACCGAACTGTTGCCCAACTTGCCCACCCGCAAACCGATTTCGATTCGGTCAGGGAAGGCAATGGACGCGAAGTAATCGCAAGCCGAACTCACCACAAAGCCCACCACTTCGCCGTCATGGATATCCAGCCCCCCGACTTCGATCAGGTAGGTGTTCACTGCTGTGTCGAAGAAGCTGTAGTAAGTGACGTTGTTGACGTGACCATAGGCGTCGTTGTCATGCCAGCGGGTGGTGATGGGCTGGAAGTGCGGGTAGGTGGCGCGTTGAGTCATGGGTTCTCGCCTTGAGGATCGTTCCCACGCTCTGCGTGGGAATGCAGCCCGTGACGCTCTGCGTCACATTCAGGAGCGGACGCAGAGCGTCCATGGAGACGTTCCCACGCAGAACATGGGAACGACGATCAGCCGTAGTGGAGTCTACCGATCCGAAAACCCTTTACCCTCCGCCGCCAATTCCCCGATCAACCGCGCCGGGTTCCATTGATCGCCCTGCCTCGTTTCAAGTGCCAGCAACCGTTGGTGAATATCCGCCAGCCCTTGTTGATCCGCCCACGCCATCGGCCCGCCCTTGTCCGCCGGGAAACCGTAGCCATTGAGGTACACCAGATCGATGTCGTGCGCCGATTCGGCAATCCCTTCCTGGAGGATCTTCGCCCCTTCATTGACCAGAGCCAGCAAGCAGCGCTCCAGGATCTCTTCGGGGCTTATCTCGCGGCGCTGGAACCCTAGTTCTTCGCTGACCTGCAACACCAGCGCATCGACTTCAACATCGTGCTCAGCCTGGCGACTGCCCGGCTCATAGTGGTAATAGCCATTGCCACTCTTCTGGCCGAAACGACCCAATTCGCACAGACGATTGTCCACCTGAACCTCAGGCGCATCCTGCCCTTCACCCGCTAACTGCCGAGCGCGCCACTCCAGATCGATGCCGACCACGTCGTACATACGGAACGGTCCCATGGCGAAACCAAAACCTTGCAGCGCCGCATCGACCTGATGTGGATAAGCGCCTTCGAGCAACATCTTGCGCGCTTCGAGCACATACGGATGCAGCATGCGGTTGCCGATGAAACCATGGCAGTTGCCCGACACCACGCTGACCTTGCCCATGCGTTTGCCCAGTGCCAGGGCGGCCTCAAGCACCGCCGGTGAAGTCTGTGCACCGCGAACGATTTCCAGCAGTTTCATGATGTGCGCCGGGCTGAAGAAGTGCAGGCCCAACACCTGTTGCGGACGACGAGTAGCCGCAGCGATGGCATCGATATCCAGCGCCGAGGTATTGCTGGCCAGGATGGCTTCGGGTTTGAGCAGGCCGTCCAGTTCACGGAAGATTTTCTGCTTGAGTTCGAGGTTTTCGTACACCGCTTCGATCACCAGATCGACATCGCGGACCGCCGCGTAGTCAGCAGCCGCTGTTACCCGGGCCATGCGAGCGTCCGCCTCGGCCTGATCGATCCGTCCCTGAGCCACGTTGTGGGCGTAGGTGTCCGCTACGGTGGCCAGCGCCTGTTCAAGCATCTGTGGATTGTTATCGACCCATTGCACCGGGACGCCGGCGTTGGCCAGGCACATGACGATGCCACGGCCCATGGTGCCTGCGCCAATGACGGCGGCGCGCTGAATAGTGAACGGTGTCTGGCTCATGGTTGTTCTCTTGTTGGCGATCCAAAGACAGCCTTCACCATAGTCAGCCACCGCGCGTTTTTGAAATTTATTCCTGTGATGAGCGACATTCAGCGGATGGATGACCGCCCACCTGATCGTTCCCACGCGCGTGGGAACGCCTCAACGGACGCTCCGCGTTCGGCTTTGGAAGGGGACGCGGAGCGTCCCGGGCTGCATTCCCACGCAGAGCGTGGGAACGATCTAGCGTGGCAAATGCGCCTCGGCCCACGTCCGGACTTCGGCATACGGATAATCTTCCAGCGCCGCAAACCCGGGAATCGAGCGAGCCTTGAGCTTGGTGAACAGCGGCACGCCGATGCCACATAAAAACCGCGTCACGCGCTCCGCAGACGGAACGTTGCCGGTGTGCTGTTCATGCCTGTGGATAAAATCACCGCACAACGCCTCGAAGTTTTTATCCACAAGCACCGGTAATTCCGGTGGCGTCGGCAACCGCGCCACATCCCCGTGACACACCGAACAATGCCCGCACTGCTGCGGCGCATTTTCATCGCCGAAGTACTCGGCCAGGCGATAACCCAGGCAATGGTCCGTGGCGAACAGATCCAGCATGGCGTGAATCCGCGCGATCTCGGTTTGCTCATGGCGGGTGAAATAGGCGTGCAACTCTTCGCTCAAGGCTTGGGCATCAAAGTCGGTTTGCAGCAGGCTGTAGACCTCGGTCATCTGCTTGCTTTCGAGCTCGACCCAGCCCTTTTCCTGGAAATAATCCAGCGCCTTCACCACCCGATTACGCTCGGCCTGATGCTGTTCATAAAGCGCATCGAAATTCACTGTGGCCCAGGTCCGTGCGCGGCTCGAGGTCTGGATGATCGCCGCGACGAAATCCTTGCGCTCACCCTCGAAGCGGGCCAGCAAAGCCTCGGGTTCCTGCAAGTATTTGAAGCGGTATTCGGCGTAATAGGCGTAACGCGGCGCAATGATTGCGCGCAGTTCCAACTGCACCAGCAAGGTCTTGAGCGGCAGTTGGCGGATGTTGCTTTGGTCCGACAACGGCCCCAACAGAAACTCCCACTGCCCCTCGCGCGCGGCGGCTTGCAACTCGTCGAGCACATGGCGGATGCCATCGAGCTCAGGCGTATCGCCGTAGACGAAGTTTTCCAGCACATTGAGGCTGTCGCGGTTGGCCAATACCAGGCAGTCGGACGGCTGCCCGTCACGCCCGGCGCGGCCGATTTCCTGACTGTAGTTTTCGATCGATTTGGGCAGGTCGAAATGCACCACGTTGCGGATGTCGCTCTTGTCGATGCCCATGCCGAACGCGATGGTGGCGACGATGCAATTGGACTGCCCGCCCATAAAGCGCTTTTGGATGGCTTCCCGATGTTCGTGGGGCAAACCGGCGTGATACGCCTCGGCCTGTATGCCGTTGCGCCCCAGGTGTTCGGCGATGTGCTCAGCGGTTTTCTGCAAGGTGACGTAAACGATGCTCGGCTGGCCTGGACGTTCGCTCATCCATTCGACAAGGCGTCGGCGTTTGTCCTGACCGCGCACCGGTTCCACTAACAGATTGAGGTTTGGCCGATAGAAACCGGTGGTCACCACATCGTCGGCGGCAATGGCGAACTTGGCCTCCATGTCGGCGATCACCTTGGGTGTTGCGGTGGCGGTCAGCAGCAGCGCCTGAGGGATGTTGAACTGGCGCTGATAGTCGGGAAGCTTGAGGTAATCGGGGCGGAAATTGTGGCCCCATTCCGAGATGCAGTGCGCCTCATCCACCACCAGCAACGAGATGGGCACTTGCTGCAGGAAATTGCGGAAACGCTCGTTCTTCAGGCGCTCCACGGAGATCATCAAAATCTTCAGCTCGCCAGACTTGGCCCGAGCCATGACGTCGCTGGCATCATCGCGGCTCTGGGCCGAATCGATACTGCCCGCCGCAATGCCGTGGCGCTGCAGAAACGCCAGTTGATCCTGCATCAACGCCAACAGCGGCGAGACCACCAGCGTCAGGTGCGGCAGCAGCAAGGCCGGCAATTGGTAACACAGGGACTTGCCCGAGCCGGTGGGGAAAATCGCCGCCGCCGAACGCCCGGCCAACACCGCGCTGATCGCCGCTTCCTGGCCGGGCCGAAACTGTGGATAACCGAAAACCTGTTCCAGGGTGTTGTGCATAAGCTGTCACTCCGTTGACCGCTGCGAAGCCCAAAGCCTAGCCTCGAGAAAAGGTCGGGGACCAAAACGATACGGGATGATACAGCGTCTATCGGGACGAACCTTCGCCACAGGCTGAAACATACAAGGCACTTTGCCGCTGATTCCCCGCTCCATTCCACTGGTAAGGTTCAACTTCGAGAAAAATCACTATCCGCGAAAATGCTCATCACGGCAGGAAGCCTGGTGGACGCGGATACTCATGAAGGAACGACCATGCTTCAAATACCCAGTTTTTCAATTATCTTCGCGCTTTTGTTGCCATTCCTCTTAAGTGGATGCCTGACAACCCCCACGCAGCCCCCCATCGATCCGGCCCCGTTCGAAACACTGGAGTATCGAGCCCAAAAGGGTTTGGCGATCGTTCACGCTTCAACCCTTTACGCCCGCGGTGGCACCGGTCAAGGCGTGGCCGTGGCACTGGTCGATTCAGGCCTGAATAGCAACTTGGCGGAATTCCAGGGAAGAATCCGCGATCCGGGCTTTGACCATGTCGAGAACCAGGTCGGTACCGTTGACAGAATCGGTCACGGCACCCAGATGGCTGGCATTCTGGCGGCCAACAAGGATGGTCAGGGCATGCATGGCGTTGCGTTCAATGCACAACTGATCCCCTTTCGTTTCGGTGACGACAACGAGCCATTTTTCTTCGACCGTGAGATTGCGCAATCCTGGCAGTCCGGTTTCGACAAGGGCACGCGCATCTTCAATAATTCGTGGGCCAACGCCATTCCCGCGACCGAGATCAATGAGGCCCGTTATAAGCAGGTCATGCCTGAGTCGCTGGTGACCGCCCGAAAACTGGTCCGGGGCGGCGCGGTATTTGTGTTCCCGACCGGTAACGAACTGAAACGAGAGCCGCTGGTCGAGCCCGGTTTGCCGATCGCCATACCTGAACTGGAAATGGGCTGGATCGCGGTGGTTGCGCTGAAGAACGACGGCAGCGCCATCAATGCAAAATCCAACTACTGCGGTGTGGCTGCGGCCTGGTGCATCGCCGTACCGGGCGGCGATTCGGGCGCCGACCAAGGTCTGCTGACCACCCACAAGGATGGCCAATACGCCCAAACTGCCGGCACCTCTCCTGCGGTCGCGCTGGTCAGCGGTGCCCTGGCAGCACTGCATAGTCGCTATCCTGAGCTCACCGCGCAGCAAGTGCGCAAACGCCTGCTGACGACCGCGAACCGGACCGGCATCTATGCAAACAGTGAAGCCTACGGCCAAGGATTGATGGACCTGGACGCAGCCTCGCGCCCAATCCCGGAATCCGAGATCGGTGCGACAGGGCAATCAGATTTGTCGTCCCCCATCTAGGGCACCAACACCGTCACCCATAGCTGCTCTTTTAAGCACCTTCTCGTGAAACACCTGGCTCTTGCTCGCCAAAATGGCATGGGCCGGGCTGATTTCGCCGGTGACATCTACAGCATCCACCGCACCACATGCCCCGGCCCACAACAACAAAATCGAGGCCATTGCATACCTAATTCGTGATAAGCGTTGGGCGGACATTTGGAAACGTCCTACTGATTCTGGCGCGCACCCTACAGAGGTTTGATGGGTTGCGCCTGACAACCCCGTAGGAAATCTGCCGTCTAAGGGTTTGGGCATAAAAAACCTCGGAAAACACGTAGGTTCGGTCCGAAAAGGCAGATAAAACCCCTACAAAACCTGTCCATCGAAGCCGTATTGCCGCACGGCGCCGTGCCCTTCTATAGTCTGCGGCGCGGCTGAAATCAGGGTGTCGGCCTGCCGGCGAGATTGCCCGAATTCCTATAGGACTGACCTAAATGCAAGACCGCTATCGTCCCCTCAAAACCAGCTACAGCGAAACGCCCGTCCTCGTCATCGACACCACGGCCAGCACCGGCGCCGTCCTCGACGCTGCGCACCAACGTCTGCGCGCGGCCAGCGATTTGCTCGAAACGCTTTATTGTCTGTGCTTCAAACAAGCCGACGTTAAAGACATTCCTCATATCGTGAATGCTCTTTATTTATTAACGCAGGATGGTTGCGAACTACTGGAAGTTGCCAAACAAAGAATAGGGCACTAAAACCTCTAACACACTACAACCCCGGTAACAACTAACCACTTCATTATTTAAATAACTCAAACTAGCCTGTACGCTCTTAAACCAAACAAGAGCACAACAATGACTACATTAACTATTTTCTTTTGCGGTACCGGCTCGACCAAATTCGACAATCAAAACCCAACTTACTGGAATGGCGAACTGGTTTCGGCACTCGCCTCCCATCATGCTGGCCGAGAGTTTGCCGAATGGATCGTGATCGACGGTCCCGGCACCAGCAACCTGCAAGCTGATGAACTGTTCACTCAATCCAAGGACTATGGCCTGAGCGGCACGCTGTTCGGCAAGGGCTGGGAGGAGAACGTCAAGCACGCCATCAACATCATCAAAGGCCAGTGTGACTGGCAACGTGAAAAACTCACCGAGACCGAATACAACCGCCTGAAGGCTGCAGGCATTCCAATCGAAGACGTGATCGTCGAAGGTTCCTGGCTGTGGCGTAAATATAACTATGGCGACCGCAGCGTGACCCAGCAGAAGCTGCAAGAACAAATCATTAAAACGTTTCGCAAGGACGGCGTTATTCCAACCCAGGTCAACTTGGTAGGCTGGAGCCGCGGCGGTATTAGTTGCCATATGCTGGCCAATGCCATGTTCAAGGACAGCGCACTGAAGAACATCCCGGTCAATATCTTTGCGATTGATCCGGTACCGGGCATCGGTAACTTTCAGGAAGACAAAGTAAAACTGAATGCCAACGTAAAAGAATACGTCGGTTTCTACGCCCGAGACGAGCGCTCCAAAGGCTTCAGCTGCGTCATCCCGCAAACGGCCACCGGCACCCGAACCCACATTTACCCGATGCCCGGCCGCCATGGCACGCTGGTTGGCAACGCCGCCGCAGACGGTGTCAGCGGCCCTAAAGTGCTGGCCGAACCCGGCCTGATCGTCCGCCACTTTGCCGAAGTGTGCCTGAAGCGCTGGGGCGTGCCGCTGAACAAAATCCTCAACCTGAGCGCGGCCGACCTGCAGAAACACCACAACACCATGGCCAGCGCCGCCGCGAAATACAAAGCGATGGAAAAGTACTCGTACACCTACTTCACCGAGCTGGACCAGGGCGAGCGTTACGTTTCGCTGGGCAGTAATGGGGTCAGGTTCTCGGCAGTGAAAGGCACGATCTATGCGCCGGCGACCGGGCTGAGCACTAACCTTCTGGATGTCGCTTCGTATCAACATATTCGTTGAGGTGATGGGCGCGGGATGGTGGAAAGCGCGAGAACATTCGTCGCGAAAATTCCGATAGAAAGGGCCTAGCCGAGGTTCGGCCCGATCCTACAAGCGGGGACTCTTTATCGTCTATCGCTGCCCGGCGGCTGACACCTATAGTCGGGCTGTCGCTGCTAATTCAGCGACTCGGGCTTGGTCACCCGAATAGCTCATATCGACGCGTCCGTTGTATGCTGCCGGCACTTCAAATGCCTGCACGCTATATGGTGGCTGTGTTTGGGACGCCCTCGGGCGTGCCGGGATGTGAGCCTCATCGGTTGACCAACCCGAACACAGTCCGCCTCCTATCGCTTGGTCACGATAGTGCGGGTTATTGCTGATGCATTTGAGGCTACAAACAATGAAAACATTGAACCCGTTCCCCGATCGCTACCGCCCACTCGAAACAAACCTCACCGATTCCCCACCCCTGATCATCGACACAGAAGCCAACCCGCAAGACATCCTCGAAGCCGCCCTCCAGCGAATCCGAGCCTCCGGCGACCTGCTCAAAACCCTACATTGCCAATGCTTCAAAAACGGTGACGTGGAAGACATCCCGCACATCACCCACGCCCTCTACCTGTTGACCCAGGACGGCTGCGACCTGCTGAAAGTCGCATGGGCTGGAAAGCACCAACCTGACGCCGAGCCAGGATCGTTCCCACGCTCTGCGTGGGAATGCCTCAAGGGACGCTCCGCGTTCCAGCTTCCGAAAGGGACGCAGAGCGTCCCGGGCTGCATTCCCACGCAGAGCGTGGGAACGATCAAAACCCGGGGATAACCTTGAGCAAGTTTTTTGATGAGCTGACGGAAAGCGTGCAACAGATGAACGAGATCGTACGGGGTGAGCGCCAGCCTTCCCGCGAATTCCATGTTGATGCGTTGAAGACGTTGCCGCGCTCAACTTGGGAACGATCATCCTCCGCGAAGCATCAAAAATACCGGTCTATCGACCAGATCGTTTGAGCTACACTTGGGCATTGCACAAAGAGGCAGATGTCATGAGCGAACTGACTTTTCAGCAAAAACAGGATTATTACGACAAAGTGCGCCGTTCAAATTACTTGGCGAGCTTGCGTCTTGAAGGCTTCGACACTTCGCGTGCCGATGCTGAAAAACCGCTCCCATCGCGGGAGTCGGTACTCAAAAAATATCGTCAGAATCCTCGTTAATGGTGGATAAATACGGGGTCGGCCAAGACCCCTATTGCTACCCTGGTAGCGACGTGCTGCGTAACCTGCTCAACATTCATGATGAAGAGCAACTACACAAAGCAGAGCGAGAACTCTCAGAAATCGCCGTCAGCAAATTCCGCCTCCTCCCCCCTCCGTACGACCTCAGCCTTTTACAGCATATTCATAAATCCTTGTTTTCCGATGTCTACGAATGGGCAGGACTATTGAGGACAGTGAATATCCAGAAAGGAGACACACTTTTCTGCACAGCAGACCGAATCGCCCCTGAAGCCGAGAAGATTTTTCGGGTCATGGAAAATGCTGCTTGGTTCGTAGGCGTCAGTAAAGCGGAGCTCATCGTCAAGGTTGCTGAAACGTATGGTGATTTAAACGTAATTCACCCTTTTCGCGAAGGTAACGGTCGGGCTCAACGAATCTTGTTCGAGCAAATCATCATCAATGCAGGGTTTGCAGTTGATTGGTGGCTGATCAAAGACAGCGCATGGATTCCCGCGAACATTGATGCGGTAACCTGCGACTACCGTGGCCTCGAAACTATTTTCGAACGTTGCATTGGGGATCCGCTGAATATGCCACCCCTACTGAATTGACCATTTATGCCCCGGTATCGGATAAATCCGCAATGAACCTCGCCCCCAACTTCCCCGACGACCAAACCATGCATCTGCTCATGCAGTTGCTGCACGAAGAGCTCGGCCTGCCCGAACGCAAAACCATCAGCCTCACCACCTCGATCAATTTCGACCTGGGTTGCGATGGCGCGGACGCTCGGCATCTGATGGAAGCATTGGAAGAACAATTCGCCATCGACTTCATCGACTACGACGCTTATCGGTATTTCCAGCCCGAAGGCTTTGACGTATTCCTCAAGCGCCGGGCCAAGGGACGCGGCGATAAAGTCCCACTGACCATCGGCATGCTTTACCAAGCGGCCAAGACGCAACGCTGGGATACACAGGAAATGGAAAGCCAATAAAGCAGATTCCGCAAAATCCGATTCTGAAAAGAGACTTCTAGCCTTTGTGGTCAATTTTCACTTCCCTAACCAACGTCCCCTCTTATCCAATCTGACCATGAGCTTTCAATAGATACTGGCAAATTGATGTCGCTGCAGTTTACTCTCCAGCAATGGGCAACGTGTCATTGCTCTTTAAGCACGGCACATCAGGTAATGATGAGACATAAGCAAAATTCGGTTTTGCACTGTACTGCCGACATAAAAATTTTCTGCTAGGGAACGGTATGGAACAAGACTTAAGGATCTATGCTCAAGGGCTCGCATTTAGCGGGGGTGTATACGACCTAAGAACTCTTGAAAATCTAATTTCTAGCTATAGAAAAATTCTGGACGGTTTAGTTGCGGTGCAATTAGGGAGAAGACAAATCACTCCCAACATAAAAAAACAATTAGACTACAATGTTAGTATCAACCAAGGGTCAATCGAGCTTTTATTGAACTTTGTACTAGACCACAAAGAGGTTTTGGGCATATTCGCAGCAGATGGAGGACAGGTACTATCCGAAACGATAGTTACTCTATTCAAAAATGCCATTGAGCTTCGTGAAAAAGCGTCAAGTCTTATCGATAAAGGTCTTTCAATTAATATCAACATCGTAAACAGCTTCAACGCCGGTTCTCGCTTCGATAGTCCGAATGTTTCTTATGATAATAATAAAGGCACTATTCTTATTAACGACCCTAAAATTCTTTGGGCCGCCCAGCTTACTCGAGGACCTGTAAACAAGCTTCTTTCCCAGATTGACGGCAGCTCGGTCGAGTACATTAGTCTTAGCACCGAAAGCAGTGAGTTCAGACTAACGCCTGACCAAAGAGCAATAATGGGAAACCAAAAAGAAGAACTTAAAGCCACCCTTAATATTGTCGGCCGCCTTGATGTTGTAGCGTTCAGCTCGCACAAAGGAACTATAATTTCAGATAATGAAAAATTCAGCGTGACTTGGAATGAAAGTATAAGGCCGAAGATGCAAAGAGTTGCTGATAGGGAGGGGATAATTTTTCGAGTCAATCCAGTTGTAGATCACATGCGCCTCGACAGCCAAACTATCGGCTTTCACATTCTTGATTGCACAGACCCTCAGCAAAAACTAGAAATTTAAAAGTACCCCCACAAAAAAGCCGCCCTCAAAGGGCGGCTTTTTCATTCGCTAAATCCAAGCCTTACAACTTAGGCCCAGCAGCCTTGATCGCGTCGCTCACTTCAAACTTCTTGAAGTTCTCAACAAACAACCCAGCCAATGCTTTAGCCGCTTCATCGT
>LNAP01002258.1_pt1 | contig 23691 bp, 20 predicted proteins | sample 602601 | NCBI WGS metagenome assembly LNAP01 (sample SAMN02440304, study PRJNA202911) | soil metagenome | biome: Subtropical and temperate rainforests or woodlands; isolation source: soil samples (1 kg each in a 20% v/v slurry with milli Q water) were... ...
TTCCAGTGGGGCAGCCAGCGCACCGCAGTTGAAAGATGAGAATAAGACGTTAAAGGAATTAGCTTTTGTGAGCCACAGCGTGCTGCATCTGCAGGTTAGTTGGATAATATGTCTGTTGTTTTGTCATATGCATGTTGTCATGTCATTTGCCAGGACATTTATTCAATTATTCACAACGCTTAATCCATAATGCTCATTTCACTTTGTAAATACATAATGCTGTTTTTCACTCTTCAGATGGGTCCTGGCTGCAAGGTTGGCGAGCACATGGTTCGCATCGAGATCGACACCTCCAGTCCCACCTCTGCGCTCCAGGCCCTGGACCCCACTGCCAACTCTGCCAGTGCAGGGATCGCCGGTGGAGCCGAGGCTGCGGGTGGCATCGCCGGTGCGGCGGCTCAAGTCTTCGTGGCCCTGGGCGAAGTCGCCGTGTCCGAGAAGCTCTCGGTGTTGCAATTGAAGCAATTGCTGTGTGACCAGTGGAGCTCTCTGGCTAGCCGCCTGTCTCCCAGTGATGCCTCCTCTGTGCCGACCCCGGCCTCCGCGAATCATATTCGTTTGCGGGATGGTAAAGCGGGCAAGTCCTCCGGCCCTTTGCGTGATGACCGCATCGTGGGTCGCTGTCTGCTGGGACTCGCCGATGGCCGGCGCTTGGTCGCGCAGGTATTGGCCGAGGCGGAGTTTATCAGCGCCGACGATTTGGTGATTTCACTAAGAGTGGCGTCGTTTGAGCGCAAAGTGCTGTATCCAGCGATTGATTTGCCCATCACCCGCACCAGCACGATGGCCGCGATGTTGGCGATCACCACCGCGATCAAGCCGCCGGCGGACGCCATGCCGACGTCGAACTGCACCAGTGCCTGGTTGTAGATCAGGTACGCCAGGTTGGTCGAGGCATAGCCGGGACCGCCGTTGGTGGTGGTGAAGATTTCGGCGAACACCGAGAGCAGGAAGATGGTTTCGATCATCACCACCACCGCAATCGGGCGGGCCAGGTGCGGCAGGGTCAGGTGCCAGAAAATCGCGATCGGCCCGGCCCCGTCGAGACGTGCGGCTTCTTTCTGTTCCTGGTCGAGGGATTGCATGGCGGTCATCAGGATCAGAATCGCGAAGGGCAGCCATTGCCAGGACACGATAATGATGATGGACAGCAGCGGGTAGTGCGCCAGCCAGTCCACCGGCTGTGCGCCGAACAGCTTCCAGACGTAGGCGAGAATCCCCGACACCGGATGGAAAATCAGGTTCTTCCAGATCAGTGCGCCGACGGTGGGCATGATGAAAAACGGCGAGATCAGCATCACCCGCACGATGCCGCGACCGAGGAATTCGCTGGCCTCCAGCAAGGCACTGATCAGCACACCCAGTACCACGCTGATTAGCAGCACGCTGCCGACCAGCAACAGGGTGTTGGTGGCGCCGGGCATGAACCCGGAGTCAGTCAGGAAGTAGGTGAAGTTCTCCAGCCCGACGAATTCGTTTTCGCCGGGATAGAGAAGGTTGTAGCGGATCATTGAAAAGTAAACGGTCATGCCCAGCGGCACGATCATCCACAGCAGCAACAACGCCACCGAGGGGCTGACCAGAAACCAGCCGGGATTGGCCAATCGGCTTTTACGCACCGGTTGGGGGATGTCCATGTGAGCTTTGGCAGTTGAAATATTCATGGCGATCACTTGCTCGAAATGCGGCGAGACCCTGTGGCGAGGGAGCTTGCTCCCGCTCGGCTGCGAAGCAGTCGTAAATCCGGAAAATGCGGTCTGTCTGATGAATCGCGTTTCCCGGATTTGGGGCCGCTAGGCAGCCCAGCGGGAGCAAGCGCCCTCGCCACAATTTGGATGGCTAGGGGTTATTTGGGATAACCGGCGCGTTTCATCTCACGTTCGGTGGTTTGCTGGGCCGCCGTCAGTGCCTGGTCGACCGTGGTCTGGCCAATCAGCGCCGCCGAGAACAACTTGCCGACCTGGGTGCCCACCGCCTGGAATTCAGGGATAGTCACCAACTGGATGCCGATGTAAGGCACCGGTTTGAGGGTCGGTTTGCTCGGGTCCGCCGCTTTCAGCGATTCCAGCGTGACCTTGGCAAACGGTGCGGCGCTCATGTAAGCCTCGCTGTAGGTCGAGGCCCGAGTGCCGGGCGGCACGTTGGCGATACCGTCTTTTTCGGCAACCAATGCGCCGTATTCCTTGGAGGTAGCCCAGGCACTGAAGGTTTTCGCCGCGTCCTTGGCCTTGGAACTGGTCGGGATCGCCAGCGCCCAGGAATACAACCAGGCTGAACCTTTGTCGGTGGTCTCATGCGGCGCATAAGTAAAGCCAACGTGCTCGCTGACCTTGCTTTGGGTTTTGTCGGTGACGAAGGAACCGGCAACGCTGGCGTCCACCCAGATCGCGCACTTGCCGCTGTTGAACAACGCAAGGTTTTCGTTGAAGCCGTTACTGGAGGCACCCGGCGGGCCGGATTTCTTCATGGTGTCGACGTAGAAATTCAAGGCGTTTTTCCACTCAGGGCCAGTGAATTCCGGCTTCCACTGCTCATCAAACCAGCGTGCCCCATAGGCATTGGCGACGGTGGTGATCAGCGCCATGTTCTCGCCCCAACCGGCCTTGCCACGCAGGCAGATGCCGTACTGTTCTTTGTCTTTATTGGTGAGCTTGCTGGCGAATTCGCCGATCTGGGTCCAGGTCGGGCGCTCGGGCATGGTCAGCCCGGCGTCCTTGAACAGGTCGGTGCGGTAATAGGTGATGGAGCTTTCCGCGTAAAACGGCAGGGCGTAGAGCGAGCCCTTGACCGAAAGGCCTTCACGCACCGAAGGGAACACATCGTCGAGGGCGTAGGTGGCCGGCAGATCCTTCATCGGCTCCAGCCAGCCCTTGGCGCCCCAGAGTGCGGCTTCGTACATGCCAATGGTCAGCACGTCGAACTGCCCGCCCTGGGTGGCGATGTCAGTGGTCAGGCGTTGGCGCAGGACGTTTTCTTCCAGTACCACCCAATTGAGCTTGATGTCCGGATGCTCGGCCTCGAAGGTTTTCGAGAGCTTTTGCATGCGGATCATGTCGCTGTTGTTGACGGTGGCGATGGTCAAGACTGACGCTGCTGAGGGTCATGCAGGTGAGGGCAAGCAGAGCTTTTACAGAAGGTTGCATCGTGCACTCCTTTTCTGCACCCGATGGGGGACAGAAGGACAGTTATTGTTTTTGTGTCTTCCGAGGGCAGGAAGAATGTGCACTGATTACAGCCTTCAATTGAGGATGTGACAAATCATCCGTCGCACTTGAATCGATACTTTTTTGCACTGGGATTAATGGGGGGAGATACAAGGACAGGCTTCACAGAGGTGAACAGTCATCGATTTTGTACAGGTTTTCCGGCCCATTCGCGGGCAAGCCTCGCGCTCCTACAGGTATGGCGTATGGCCCAAAACGCCCTATGACCAAGACGTTCAGGCCAGATTCTGTTCGGTCAGCCGCTGTACCGCCAGCCGCCGGTAATGCGAGGGCGTCATGCCCTTGAGCTGTTGGAACCGCCGATTGAAGTTGGAAATATTGTTGAAACCCGATTCGAAACACACATCGGTCACCGGTTTGTCGCCATCGGCCAGCAACTCGCAGGATTTGCTGATGCGCAGGCGATTGACGAACTCGATGAAGCAGCGCCCGGTGGCTTGCTTGAACACCCGGCTGAAATACGTTGGCTTCATGCCTAAATGCTCGGCGACTTCCTCGAGCGGCAGGTCCCGGGCGTAATGCGCAAAAATGTAATCCACCGCCCGGTTGGTGCGATCGATATTGTGTTCATCCGCCAGTTGCGGCGTGGTGGCACCCGACAGCAACTGAAAATCGTCAGAAGCCGCGAGCAGCTCCAGCAGTATGAAAAAGTGCCCGAGCCGGGTGACGCCTTTAGTGTCAGCGATGCGTTGCATCAACGTCATGGCCTGGCGGATGGTGCGCTTGCAACGAAATTCGATGCCGTACTGCGCGCGCTCCAGCAGTGGCGCAAGGGTCTTCAGTTCTGCGAATACCTGATGACCGCTCTCGAACAATTCATCCGTGAAGTTGACCAGCATGTCGCGCTTGGGCACTACCTCGTCTTCGGCCACCTGGCTGATCCAGTTGTGAGGCAGATTCGGGCCGGTCAAGAACAGGGTTTCCGGGTAGAAGTTGCCAATGTAATCGCCGATGAACACCTTGCCGGAACTGGCGACGATCAGGTGCAGCTCGTATTCCTTGTGGAAATGCCACCGCACCAACGGGCAGGGAAATCCATGCTGGCGATAGATGATCGACAACCCGTTATGGTCGTCCATCAGTTCGTAGGAAGGATCGGTGACTCTTGCGGTTCGGGTCATGTCAGGGCGCTTTTTATTATCATTGCGCCCTGATCATGCCTCTTTCCAGGCCCCTAATGCCAGTGTGCAACGTTCCGTGTGTCAGCCCGGTGTCCGCTCATGCAACGCATGGCCGTAAACCGCTTTCATGCTGTTGGCCGTCCAGCAATAACGAACGATCTCTGATTCGTCGAAAAAGTCGGTATTGATGATGCTGCAGCGCGTGACCCAGTCCCGGGTGGGATTGAACCAGTCATTGATCTGGATTTTGATGTCTTGAGGCCCTCCCAGAAACGCGTAGCTGGTGGCTGATAACGACCATAGAAACGTTTCGTACGGCGCGTCTTCGAGTGCGCTGGAAACATGGTTTTGCAGATCCTCGGTATCGGTAAACCGTTTGTTTATCCACTTGTGCGGGATGCGCGGCCAGAAGTAATCCTCATCCAGTTCCCGCCGTCCATGCGCCGCCAACACCACCCGGCGGCGAGAACTGATCCGCTTCAGTTCGCCGATGGTTTTTTCAGCGTCGCCGGGGGGGATCACTCGCTGCCCGAGTCGACTCACCAGAAGATCGTTGAGTTTCTGATAATCAAAGGGTTTGGACCCATCCGCGAGTTGGTGGAAATCCAGCACGATGAACTCATCGGGATTGCGGTCAAGGAACGCTGACACGTCTGTCATCAGTTCATCGAGGACCCGATGGGACTGGTATCCGTTGTGGTGAAAATAGAAAATCGACTGGTCCGCGCCCTCGGTGTAACCCAGGCGGATATCAAAGGCCCGGGCACCGTTGGACAGTTGCCAGGCAAATGAACCGTTTTGACACGTCGTCCAGTTGCCGATAACCACATCATAATTGGGTGCCTGTTTATCCATGCCGGCGTTATGGGCGCCCGGCCAGACGATATCGGTCAGTTTTAATCGATGGATATCCAGGACGTTACTCATCCACTTTTGTTTGTCTAACGTGCCCGCTGTGTTTTGGGTCATGACAGTTCCTTGTCGTTGACGCGCCCCCTCCGTGGGGCGACGAAGTTCATGTATCAGAGTTGGCTGCACGCCACACCTGTGTTGATCGCCCTGCGCAGAAAGGCTTTCATGACCCAGCATAGAAGTGAGTAAGAGGATTTCCAGTCATGGAAACAGTTACACATAGATAGCCGTTTAATGGCACGCCGATTAGTTGGCTCGTTTGGCGGCTTTATATACGTTTGCGGTTCGGCAATAGGAAACAATTTGCGACTCTTCAATGAAGTCAACATTGATGATGTTGCACTTTGCCGCCCAATCACTTTTTTCCGGGTCGAACCAGGCATTGAGTTCATCATGAATATCCACGGGGCCACCGAGGGCGCTGTAACTCGCTGCCGAGAGCGACCATGGTGCCCATGTGCCTGGCGGGTAGGTCAGGACGCTCGTAATGTGCTTCTGCAGATCGGCGGCGCTTGTGATGCCGCTGCCAGACCATTGGTGTTCAATCTGTTCAAGGAACACGTTTCGATCAAGCTGCCAATGCCCTGGGGCCGCAACCAGAAGCCTTTGCTCAGAACTGATTTGCTTGAGTTGATGCAGGCTCAGAGAACGGTTTCGAGTGGGAATTATCTGGTGCCCCATAAGATGGATCATCATGTTGTTGAAAAAAGTGTAATCAAACGCATCCCCTTTTAGTTCGTGGAAGTCCAGGACAATGAATTCATCGGGGTTCTCGTCAAGAAACTGCCTCAGGTCGGTAAACAAGTTCCCCAAGGTACGATTGTTGCGGTAGCCGTTGTGATGCATTCGGAATTTTCCAAGCCCCGGTTCCTTGGCGTCAAATACGAGTCTGATATCCAACGCTCGAGAGCCTTTGCACAGTTGCGAGTAAAACGATTGGTGCTGACAAGCCAGCCAGTGGGCGCCTGGAATAAGCGGCCAAGAGGCTTTCCAGTCGCTGCCAGCGTTATGGGTGCCCGGCAGGGTCAATTCGCAGAGTGACAACGTGTCAATGGCCGGCGTGCTGGCCATCCAGTTGTTAAGTGTCAGGTTGTTTTGAACAATGGTAGTCATTTAATGCATCCTTGCATCAAGTGGTAAGTTAGATAAATGCCGCCGGATAAGTTTGTCTGAGTCTAATCCGGCGAGTTATTTATAAGATGGGGTGTGGAAGGGGTCAATAAGCGTGACGATGCAAAGTGTGTAGCGATAGTGTCGATAGTTAGTGAGTGCGGTTTTTTGCTTCAATCCATTGCGCCATATACTGCGTACTTTTATGGTGGTGATGACGCAACATGCTGCCGGTAAAGTTATCCGTTCTAAGTTGGGCGAGGCGTTGTTGGCAGTCTATTAACTTTTCGATAAGTGCCGGGCCATGTTCGGCTTGTCTATAACGATTGGCCAACAACACCTGCCCTCTGGATTGGGCGTCCGTCCAGAGTGCTTCATCCTTGTACAACCGCACCGCATCATCGGCGAACTCCCGTGCCGTCCGGGCCACGGCGCCAGGCCAGGGATGCTGGCCGTGCATTGCTTCTGCGCCGATAGGCGTTGTGACTGTAGGCGTGCCACACAGCATGGCGTCGATGATCTTGCCCTTGATGCCCGCGCCGAAACGCAGCGGTGCCAGGCACACGCGCGCCGCCGACATCACTTGCAAGGCGTCTTCCGCCCAGTTCATGACATGGAACCCTTGGGCCGCGTTATGCAGCGCAGTGGCCTTGGGCGGCGTGTAAGCGCCATAGATGTGCAGTTGGGCGCCGGGTAGTTGTTCGCGGATCAACGGCCAGATCGCCGTTTTCATCCAGAGCACCGCATCCCAGTTCGGCGCATGTCGAAAGTTACCGATGCTGAGAAAGTGCGCCCGATCTTCAAAGGCAGCCGCCGGCACGCTCGGCGGTTCGACCATCAACGGGCACCAGTGCAGCAAATTGCGCGGCATCTTGAACTGCTCGACCAGCAACTCGATTTCCACTTCAGAGATCATCAGGTTCAAATCGCAACGATACAGCGCGGCCATTTCCCGTTTGGCCAGATCGGTATCGGCCATCAAGTCAAACTCTTCGCGCAATGCCGGTGCGAACAGGTCAGTGAAATCATTGTTATCGTCGCTGGTCTTCAAGCGATCCTTGAGACGCTGATGCCGGGCGTGCCGCAGGCTTTGCAGATCCGAAGTTTCAAGCACTCGCAAGGCGTCGGGGCAGTGTTTCTCGACACGCCAGCCGAATTGCTCTTCCATCATGAACTGATCAAACAGCACGATATCCGGGGCCAGTTGGCTGACGAAGTCGTCGAAACTGCTGTTGTTCAATTCGATCGGGACTTCGCGAATGCCTAGCGCCGTCAGATCCGCGCGATGTTCACCGGTGCCGGCCGGACTGCTGAAGGTAATATCCCAGCCTTGTTTCAGAAACGTATCCAGAATCTGCATCACATGCCCACTGGCGGCCGAAGAGCGGGGCTCGGGCCAGACGTAACCAATGACGAGGACTTTGGTTGCGCGGGGCTGATTCATGAACGGTATTTCCTTGACTCGGGATGAGGGCTGAGTGACGCGAGAGGCGCGGGATTTAACCATATCTGGCCGCAAGGGATCACGACGTCGATGGAATGTTCTGCCATCCAGGGCGGCCTGTGCAACCGGTGGTGGGCAGGCTAAGGCTATGGAAAACGTGCTCAGGTTTATCCGCACAGGTCCGGTAGCAAGGTTGTTAGTGTGATGGATTGTTTCAATAAACAGGGAAGGCGCATTGATTGCTCAAGTGCAGCAGGATCATTTATAGGCAGCTAAGGTTTGCCGTTGATACGGCAAACCATTTTTTGGAAAAAGTGCGCCTAAGAAAATGTAATGAATGATTAAGCAAGCATGCCTTTGACCTTGTCGCGCAACTTATCAATCGAAAACGGCTTGCCGATCACTTGCATGCCCGCAGGGAGCTCGATGCTCTCGGCATAACCGCTGGCGAACAGGATCGGCAACTCATGACGCAGCATCCGCGCCTGTTTCGCCAGTTCTCTGCCATCCATATCCGGCAAACCCACATCGGTCATCATCAAATCGATGTGCTGGTCCTCATCGTTTAGAAACTCCAGCGCCTTTTTGCTGCCATCGGCCTCAAGGACCTTGTAGTCCAGTTCCTCCAGTACATCGACGATCAGCATGCGCACGATGTCATCGTCTTCTACTACCAGGATGGTGGACGGGGTGGAGGACATAAGAGGGCTCTCAAGGTAAATTCAGGGTCGCAGGTCGATCGAAATCGCCGGGCTCTATCATGAGTAAGTGGCAGATCCCGACAAGTTCCCGGCGTTGTGCAAAAAAGAATAGCTGTACAAGAGACGGCAGGATAACCGCTCCTTAGATCGATCGCAGCTAAATGCGGGTATTTGCCCGGATCGGCCGCAGAAAGTTGGATCAATGTGCCCGTTTTGGGGCAAACTCCCTGGTTTTGAACAGTTCGACAAGGCCTCCCCATGACCCCTGCGTCTTCGGTTGATGAGCAACGATTCCGTAAACTCCTGAGCCGCAACATCAGTCTGCCGTTGGGCGTTGGCGTGCTCAGCGCGGTGTTCTTTGTCTCGCTGATCACTTACCTGCTGTCGGTAATCCAGTGGGTCGAGCACACCGACCGGGTGATCAATAACGCTAATGAGGCGGTGAAACTGACCGTTGATCTGGAAACGGGGATGCGCGGCTTTCTGCTCAGCGGCGATGAGCATTTTCTCGACCCTTACGAAACGGCCAAGCCGAGAATCGCGGTCGCGCTCAATACTTTGCTCGAGCTCACGGCCGACAATCCGGTTCAGACCGATCGTCTGCGCCGACTCCAGGCCTTGCAGGTTGAGTGGGCCAACTATGCGCAATCCATGATCGAGTTGCAGCGCACCAACGGTGATTATCGCGGTGCTGTCAAAGCTGGGCAGGGCAAACGGCTGACCGACGAAATCCGCAAGCAATTCGAAGACGTGATCGACATGGAGCAGCAGTTGCGCACCACGCGCAACGAGGAAGTGCGCCGCACCACGATCTGGAGCATCTCCCTTTACCTGCTGTTCATCCTCGGCATCAGCGGTTTGCTGGCCTATATCGGTCGTCGCGATTTGCTCAACCTGTCCCAAAGCTATAGCGCCAACCTCGCCGCACAACAGGCCAGCGCCCGGCGCCTGGAACAGCAAGCGTGGCTGCGCAACGGCCAGACCGAACTGGCCGAGCAGGTGCTGGGGCAACTGTCCCTGAATCTGTTGGGGCGCAACATCCTGCAGTTCTGCGCGCAATATCTGGGCACTGCGGTCGCTGCTATTTATGTGCGCGAAGAACATGGCGGCCTCAGACGAATAGCGTCCTACGGTTTTTCTCGCGAGCAGGAAGAGCGCGACCAGCAGATCTACAGCGATGAAGGGATTGCCGGCCAGGTGGCGCAACAGGCTCGCCTGATCCGTCTCGATGACGTGCCAAGCGACTATTTCAAAGTCAGCTCCGGTCTGGGCGAAGGCCTGCCGCGTAGCGTGCTCGTGGTGCCCACCAGCGACGATGATCGGGTCAATGGCGTGATCGAGTTGGGTTTCCTGCGCCCCTTGGACGACCGCGACGTCGAATTGCTCGAGCTGATCGCCGGCAACATCGGCACGTCAATCGAGGCCGCTCGCTACCGTCAGCGTTTGCAGGAAGTGCTGGCCGAAACCCAGCAGCTCAACGAAGAGCTGCAAGTTCAGCAAGAAGAACTCAAGACCGCCAACGAAGAGCTCGAAGAGCAATCGCGGATTCTCAAGGAGTCCCAGGCTCACCTGGAAACCCAGCAAGTCGAGTTGGAGCAGACCAACGAACAACTCGCCGATCAGGCACAGATCCTGGCCGATCAGCGTGATGCGATGGACTTGAAGAACACCGAGCTCAACCAGGCCCAGGCCCAGCTTGAAGAGCGCGCCGAAGAATTGCAGCGATCGAGCAAGTACAAGTCCGAGTTCCTCGCCAACATGTCCCACGAACTGCGCACGCCGTTGAACAGTTCGCTGATCCTGGCCAAGTTGCTGGCGGAAAACCCTCAGGAAAATCTCAGCGCCGAGCAGGTGAAGTTCGCCGAGTCGATCTACTCCGCCGGCAATGACTTGCTCAATCTGATCAATGACATTCTCGATATTTCCAAGGTCGAGGCCGGCAAGCTGGAAATGCGCCCCGAGAACACCAGCGTTGCGCGTCTGGTGGACGGACTGCGCGGAATGTTCGAGCCGATGGCCGCTGACAAGAAGCTGGAGTTCGAGGTCGACGTGCAGCCCGGTTCGCCGATGATGCTGTTCACCGACCGCCAGCGTCTGGAGCAAGTCGTTAAGAATCTGCTGTCGAACGCGGTGAAATTTACCGAAAAAGGCATCGTCAGCCTCACGGTGGCGTCCCAGCCGAACGACGGCATCGCCTTTATCGTCCGCGATTCCGGGATCGGCATCGCCGCCGACCAGCAGGACAGCATTTTCGAAGCCTTCCGCCAGGCCGACGGCACCACCAATCGCCGTTATGGCGGCACGGGGCTAGGCCTGTCGATTTCCCGCGATCTGGCGGCGTTGCTGGGCGGTTCGATCAGCGTCACCAGCGAGCCGGGGCAGGGCAGTGTGTTCACCCTCGTGCTGCCGCAGCAATACGTAGAACCGGGTGATGCGCCCCTCGCGCCGATGCAGGCTACCCCGGTCGCCGCAAAACCTAGGGTGACAACGCCCGCGCTGGTGCCGCTGATTGCCGAAGTCGACATTCCACGTTTCGATGATGACCGCAGCAAGGCGCCATTCACCACCCGTTGCATCCTGGTGGTGGAAGATGAGCCGAATTTTGCAAACATTCTCTACGATCTGGCCCACGAACTGGGTTACCAGTGCCTGGTCGCTCACGGGGCCGATGAAGGCTACGACCTGGCCAAGGAGTTCATTCCCGACGCCATTTTGCTGGACATGCGCCTGCCGGACCATTCCGGGCTGACCGTATTGCAGCGTCTGAAAGAACATGCCGAAACCCGCCACATTCCGGTGCATGTGATTTCGGTGGAAGATCGGGTCGAGGCGGCCATGCACATGGGCGCGATCGGTTATGCGGTCAAGCCGACCACTCGCGAAGAACTCAAGGACGTGTTTGCCCGCCTCGAAGCCAAGCTGACCCAGAAGGTCAAACGGGTGCTGCTGGTCGAAGACGATGATTTGCAACGCGACAGCATTGCTCGCCTGATCGGCGACGAGGACATTGAAATCACCGCCGTCGGCTTCGCCCAGGAAGCGCTCGACCTGCTGCGCACGACCATTTTCGATTGCATGATCATCGACCTGAAGCTGCCGGACATGCTCGGCAACGATCTGCTCAAGCGCATGTCCACCGAAGATATCTGCTCGTTCCCGCCGGTCATCGTTTACACCGGACGCAACCTGACCCGGGACGAAGAGGCTGACCTGCGCAAGTACTCGCGCTCGATCATCATCAAAGGCGCTCGCTCACCCGAGCGTTTGCTGGATGAGGTCACACTCTTTTTGCACAAAGTCGAATCCAGGTTGTCCCATGAACGCCAACGGATGCTCAAGACCGCGCGCAGCCGCGACAAGGTCTTCGAAGGCCGCAAAGTGCTGCTGGTGGACGACGATGTACGCAACATCTTCGCCCTGACCAGCGCTTTGGAGCAAAAGGGTGCAGTCGTGGTCATCGGCCGGAACGGTCGTGAGGCGATTGAAAAACTGAATGAAGTCGAGGACATCGATCTGGTGTTGATGGACGTGATGATGCCGGAGATGGATGGTTTCGAAGCCACCATCGAGATCCGCAAGGACCCGCGCTGGCGCAAGCTGCCCATCATTGCGGTGACGGCCAAGGCCATGAAGGACGATCAGGAGCGCTGCCTGCAAGCCGGCTCCAACGATTACCTGGCCAAGCCCATTGACCTGGATCGCCTGTTTTCGCTGATTCGCGTGTGGTTACCGAAGATGGAACGCATTTAGTGGAACGCATTGAAACAGTGGCGCGAAACAGCGAGATCGAATTGCGGTTGTTGATCGAGGCGATCTACCTCAAGTACAGCTACGACTTTCGCGATTATTCCGGCGCTTCGATCAAGCGCCGGGTCAATCATGCGTTGGCGCAATTCGAGTGCAATACCATTTCGGCCCTGCAAGAAAAGGTGCTGCACGATCCGACCGCGTTCATGCAGTTGCTGCAATTGCTGACGATCCCGGTCAGCGAAATGTTTCGCGATCCTTCGCATTTCCTCGCGATCCGCAAGGAAGTCGTGCCACTGCTCAAGACCTATCCGTCGATCAAGATCTGGATCGCCGGTTGCAGCACGGGTGAAGAAGTCTATTCGATGGCGATTCTGCTGCGCGAAGAAGGCTTGCTCGATCGCACGATCATCTACGCCACCGATATCAATCCGCGCTCGCTGGAGAAGGCCAAACAGGGGATTTTCTCCATGGAGAATGTCCGCGCCTACACTCACAACTACCAGCAGGCCGGTGGCCAGCGTTCGTTCGCCGACTACTACACGGCGGCGTATGGCTACGCGATTTTCGACAAGACGTTGTGTGAGAACGTGACGTTCGCCGATCACAGCCTGGCGACGGACAGCGTCTTTTCAGAAACCCAATTGATTTCGTGCCGTAATGTTTTGATTTATTTCAATAAAAAGCTTCAGGATCGCGCGTTCGGTTTGTTCCATGAATCCCTTTGTCATCGAGGATTCCTGGTCCTGGGCAGTAAGGAAACCCCGGATTTTTCCGCCTTCGGCAACCAGTTTTCGCCCTTGGTCAAACAAGAACGGATTTACCGTAAATCATGAACAATGCAGCGGATTTGCCTTCGATAGACGCTATCGTGATCGGCGCTTCGGCCGGTGGGGTGGAGGCATTGCTCAACATTCTCAGTCCGTTGCGTAAAGGTTTCATGCTGCCGATCATCGTAGTCCTGCACCTGCCCGACGAGCGCCGCAGCCAACTGGCCGAAGTCTTTGCCCGCCGGGTCTCCATGCCTGTCGAGGAAGCTGGCGACAAAATTGATGTGGCAGCCGGAACGTTGTATTTCGCCACTCCGGGCTATCACTTGTCAGTGGAGCAGGACCGCAGTTTTTCCCTGAGCCTTGAGGATCGCGTGCATTACTCGCGGCCTTCCATTGATTTTCTGTTCGAGTCGGCGGCCGATGTCTATGGCCCAGGCCTGGCGGCCGTGCTGCTGACTGGCGCGAACCGTGATGGCGCACACGGATTGGCGCGGGTCAAACGTCGTGGCGGCCTGACCATCGTGCAGGACCCGGACGAAGCCCAGGTCGCGACCATGCCTCGGGCGGCGCTGGATTTGCACTGCCCTGACCACATTCTCCCAATACGCGGCATCGGCCGTCTGCTTGTCGAGCTGGAACGAATAGCATGCTAAGTAACATCCAAGCCAAATTGCTGATTGTCGACGATCTGCCGGAGAACCTGCTGGCACTTGAGGCGCTGATCAAGCGTGAAGACCGCATGGTCTACAAAGCCTTGTCCGCCGACGAAGCCTTGTCGTTGCTGCTGCAACACGAATTCGCCATGGCCATTCTCGACGTACAGATGCCGGGCATGAACGGCTTTGAACTGGCCGAGTTGATGCGCGGTACAGAGAAGACCAAGAACATCCCGATCGTGTTTGTCAGTGCCGCAGGCCGCGAGCTGAACTACGCGTTCAAGGGTTACGAAAGCGGGGCCGTGGACTTCCTGCACAAGCCACTGGATATTCACGCCGTCAAAAGCAAGGTCAACGTCTTCGTCGACCTCTACCGCCAAAGCAAGGCGATGAAGCAACAGGTTGAAGAGCTGGAGCAGGCTCGCCGCGAGCAGGAAGCGCTGCTCAAGCAGTTGCAGACCACCCAGAATGAACTGGAGCAAGCGGTGCGCATGCGCGATGACTTCATGTCGATCGTCGCCCACGAAGTCCGCACGCCGCTCAATGGCCTGATCCTCGAAACCCAGCTGCGCAAGATGCACCTGGCCCGGGACAACGCGTCGGCGTTCACCCTCGACAAGATGCACGCCATGGTCGACCGTGACGAGCGGCAGATCAAAAGCCTGATCCGTCTCATTGAAGACATGTTGGATGTGTCACGCATCCGCACCGGCAAGTTGTCGATCCGCTCGACCAGATTTGACCTCGTGCAGTTGGTCAGCAACCTGCTGCAAAACTTCGCGCCGCAAGTTGACGCCGCCGAGTGTTCCGTTGCGTTTACCGCCGAGCAGCCAGTGGTCGGCAACTGGGACGAATTTCGTATCGAACAAGTGATTTCAAATCTGCTGACCAACGCCTTGCGTTATGGTGGCAAGAGCCTGATTGATGTCAGGGTCTACAGTCACGAGGGTCAGGCACGGGTCGAAGTGCAGGACCGCGGGATCGGTATCAGTGAAGAAAACCAGAAGCGCATTTTTCAACAGTTCGAACGGGTGTCAGCCAAAACCGTGGTCGCGGGGCTGGGACTGGGGCTGTTTATTTCCGAGCAGATCGTCGCCGCCCATGGCGGCTCCATCGCCGTCGAGAGCAAGATCAACGAGGGCGCCTTATTTCGCGTTTGTCTGCCGTTGTAGGAAAACAGCCGGATAAACGCAACCTCTGATCGACCCCATGGTCGTATCAGCAGCTATTGACCGAACAAAGGCTTCCCATGAGTGAAGATGCACAAGATGTAGTACTCATTGTCGAGGATGACCCCTCGATTCTGATGGTATTGTCCGCTTACTTGTCGGGTGAGGGTTACCGGGTGCTGCAGGCCGAAAACGGCGAGCAGGCCTTCGAAATATTGGCGAGCAAGCCGCACCTGGACATGATGATCACTGATTTTCGCCTGCCTGGCGGCATCTCCGGCGTGCAGATCGCCGAGCCTGCCGTAAAGCTGCGACCAGAGCTCAAAGTGATATTTATCAGCGGTTATCCGCAGGAGATCCGCGAGACCGACAGCCCGATCACGCGCAAGGCGCCGATCCTCGGCAAGCCATTCGATCTGAACGTGTTGCAAGAGCTGATGCAGGACATGCTTTCCTGACACACGCGTGTTGGCCAGTGACCGACACGCGTTTGTTCATCGGCTGATCACTGGATTGCCTGGTCCACAGCAACGTATGTGAAGGTCGCGTCGCCGGTGGCGCTTGTGGGTAATGCCAACTTTATGATCGGAACAACCTTGCCTCCTGTCTTGGCAAAAAAATCCTTTTGATCATGCTGAGCCCCAGGCAAACCTCCTGGCAGGTAGTAAAAAGCCTCGATAGGTAATTCCGAAGGAATATTCTGCGGCCAAGTGGCCAGGATCAGTTCGCTATAGTCGTAGAGGCCAGCGAACAGATTGCCCAGATTGTGCGCCCGGATGGACTGATAGAACGAGTCGGCGGCTTGATTGTTCATGCTGTCGCTGACATTGAAGCTGCACATGTTCCAGTCGTTTTGTCGCCAGTTCGCCATCCACTGTTCGGCCGTGGCCACCCCGATATCCCGACATTGGCGGCTCCTGTCAGGTGCATAAGGATGGGCACCGCAACCCGGTTTTACCCTCAATTGAGTCGCGCCATCTCGCGGGTATGCGCAAAGGACCTCTATCTGCCTGGTGCCGGTGGGCCTGGACAGAACAGGGAAGAAAATGAAGCCGTTCTTCTGGCCGAATACCAGGCTTTTGGACTTCATGTCTTTACTCAAAAACGTAAATGAAACGCCGCCGCTATTTTGTGATTGCGGGCTGGGGTTCCAGCTCGAGTATGCGTTTGAAGGTACCGTTGACCTCAAGACAACGCCTCTGCACAGGAAGGCCGGCATCGAAGGCGAGCCACAATTGACACGCACATCGAGATAGCGACGCGTTAGTGCGGCGGCAACCTCTGCGCCTTGGAGGCCGGAAGGCTGTGTTGCCAGTGCTGAAGTGCTGGCGGTTTGAAATAAAGGTGCCTCGTCTTGACGAACCGCCTGACAACTGGCCAACACTGTGCATAACGCAAAAATTGATAAACGTTTCATTTGAGCATCCCTTCAGAAAATCGCGCAATGCCGATTAAACGGCGGTGAACATTGCGTCGGAGAAGGGATTTAAAAGCAGGAAATTATGATTGAATAGCTGTCAAACCTAACAGGTAGGCAGGCCAGCAGGAATGAATTATCGTCTCGAGTTGTTCGCCGTTGTCAGATTCTGATCATCTCCCGCACCTTGGCCGTCAACAGGTCGAAGGTGAACGGCTTGGTGATCATCTGCATGCCCGGGTCAAGGAATCCGCCGCGCACTGCCGCGTGTTCGGCATAACCGGTAATGAACAACACTTTCAGATCAGGCCGGTACTGCCGACCGATTTCCGCCAGTTGCCGGCCATTCATCCCTGGCAATCCCACATCGCTGATCAACAAATCGATACGCTGGCCGGAATCGAGAATCGGCACCGCGCTGTCGGCATCGCCTGCTTCGACGAAGGCGTAGCCCAACTCACTCAGTACCGCGCTGACCAACACCCGTACCGCCGGATCATCCTCAACGATCAGCACGGTTTCTCCGTCCTGAGCATGAGGCGCGTGTGCGATGTCGATCAGCGTGTCCTCGACTAGCGCACCGTTGTAGCGCGGAAGATACAGGCTCACCGTCGTACCGTTGCCCACTTCACTCTCGATGGTGACGTGGCCGTGGGATTGCTTGCTGAAACCGTAAATCATCGACAAGCCCAAACCGGTGCCCTGGCCGATCGGTTTGGTCGTGAAGAACGGATCAAAGGCTCTGGTGATGGTGCCTTCCGGCATGCCGCAGCCAGTGTCGGTCACGCGCAGCACGACGTAATCACCCGGTTGCAGGTTGCTGTGAACCTGCGTGAAACCTTTGTCCAGATGCTGATTCGAGGTGTTGACCACCAGTTTTCCGCCTTCGGGCATGGCGTCGCGGGCGTTCAGCACCAGGTTGAGGAGGGCGCTTTCGAGTTGGTTGGGGTCGGCCTCGGCCACCCACAAGTCCTCGCTCAACTGCATGTCCAGCTGAATGCTTTCGTTGATGCTGCGCTGCAGGAGTTCGCCCATGGACACCACCAGGGTATTCATTTTCACGGGTTTTGAATCCAGCGACTGGCGTCGGGAAAACGCCAGCAGACGATGGGTCAGACCGGCCGCGCGATTGGCCGAGGTCACCCCCAGATCGATCAGGCCGTCCAGGTCATCGGTGCGACCTCGGGCCAGGCGTCGACGTAGCAACTCGAGGCTGCCGATGATGCCGGTCAACATGTTGTTGAAGTCGTGGGCGATACCACCGGTGAGTTGGCCGACAGCCTCCATTTTCTGCGACTGTCTGAGGGCTTCTTCGTTATGACGCAGTTGGGCGGTACGTTCCTCGACCTGTTGTTCGAGGGTTTCCAGCGTATTTTGCAGACGCAGTTCGCTTTGGCTCAGGTCAATCAACCGGTCCCTGGCTTCATACTGCCGTCGTCGCCCACGCAATGCGGTAGTGACCAGGCTGATCAATGTCACCGGATGAAACGGGCGCTCGAGGAAGGTCACGTTGCCCAATTGCGGTCCGAGACGTGACGCGGGGTTTTGTTCCGGCCCGCCGTGGTGGGTCAACAGTACGATCGGCAGGTCTGACCAGGCCGGTTGTTCCTCGATCAAGCCCAGCAGCGGTTCGAGGTCGCAACCCAGCAAGGCTTCCGAAGAAATCAACAACAGGCCGGCACCTTGTGCCAGCTCGCTGCACAGCGTGACCAGATCCCGTGTCACAAGACCCTCGAATCCCGCCTCGTTAAGCATCATCAGCGCAATCTGGCTGTCACGTCCCAGCGGCGCGAGAATAAGCGCGCGCTCGGACATCGCCTCGACAACACTCACCGTTCATCATCCTTGAGCAGTGGCTGGCTGGCACCCAGATAGGTTGGAACGCCGCGCAATACACCTTGGAATGCATCCAAAGGCTCGCCGATGGTCATGCCTGCGCTGCCGATGCGGTATTCGCGAATGGTCGATTCGTGGCTGCCGGTGCGTTTCTTGATAATTGAAATGGCCCGGCGAACCTTGCCTACCGCTTCGAAGTAGCGCAACAGAATCACCGTGTCAGCCAGATAAGTAATGTCGACCGGGGCCTGCATGTCCCCGACCAGCCCATGTTGGGCCACGGTCATGAACGTCGCGGCGCCTCGGCGATTGAGGTACAGCAGCAACTCGTGCATGTGTAGCACCAGCGCGTTTTCCTCGGGCATCGCGGCCTGATAGCCGTTGATGCTGTCGATCACCACCGTTTTGATGTTGCGCTCATCGACGCAACGACGAACCCGGTGCGAGAACTCGCCGGGGGACAGTTCGGCGGCGTCGACTTGCTCGATCAGCAGGTTGCCGGTGTCTTGCAGCGCCTGCAGGTCGATGCCCATGTTTTTCATGCGTTCGAACAGCAGTCCCAGCTCTTCATCGAAGATAAACAGCGCGGCTTTCTCACCCCGGGCGACGGCCGCGGCGGCGAAGATCATCGAGATCAGCGACTTGCCGGTACCGGCCGGGCCGAGAATCAGCGTGCTCGAACCGGTCTCGATGCCCCCGCCGAGCAGGGCGTCCATTTCCTTGATGCCGCTGGTCAACTGCTGGCGGATATAACCGCCGCGGTGTTCAGCGGCGACCAGACGAGGGAACACGTGCACACCGTCGCCCATGATGGTGAAGTCATGGAAGCCGCCACGGTACTTTTGACCGCGATACTTCACGACACGTATGCGCCGGCGTTCGGCGCCGTAGTTGGGCGTCAGTTCTTCCAGACGAACCACGCCGTGCGCCACGCTGTGCACGGTTTTATCGAGGGATTCGGTGGTCAGGTCATCGAGCAGCAGCACGGTCGCGTCGTAGCGCACGAAGTAGTGCTTGATCGCCAGGATCTGCCGGCGATATCGCAGGGAACTCTGGGCGAGCAAACGGATTTCGGAAAGGCTGTCGAGGACCACTCGGGTCGGCTTGACCCGTTCGACCACTTCGAAAATCTGCTTGGTTGCTTCGCCCAGCTCGAGGTCCGAGGAATACAGGAGGCTTTGCTGATGCTCGGCATTGAGCAGACTTTCTGGTGGTGTCAGTTCGAAGATGTGGATGTTTTCATCCAGCTCCCAACCGTGGGACAACGCCCCTTGGCGCAGTTCGCGCTCGGTTTCTGAAAGCGTGATGTACAACGAGCGCTCGCCGGCACGGGCGCCGGCCAACAGAAAATGCAAAGCGACGGTGGTTTTGCCGGTTCCGGGTTCACCCTCCAGCAAGAACACATGGCCGCGGGACAATCCACCGGCCAGGATGTCATCCAGACCGTCGATGCCGGTGGCGGCTTTTGCACTGAACAACTCGTTAGATGTAGACAAAAAAAACCCTCTCATGACTAGGGGAAGCGAGGCAGCAGGCTTGAAGTGCCTGAATGGACTGCCTGATCACTTGACCTTTTGCCGTGGCGACGGTTCAACCTTTTTGCCGGTGTGATATCAGTGGCGTTATAAACCCTGCTGCAACGCCGGATCGTCTGGATTGAGTTGTTCCAGCTGCGCCAGAAGGATCTGCACGTTCTGCAATTGTCCGCTTTCTTTCCAGTAGTTGATGAGCAGCACACGCGCCTTGCGATCCGCCGGATGGCGCTGGACGATTTCCTGCAACTGTTTCTGCGCCGCTTCCAGCTCTTGCTCACCGTGCAACGTAGTCGCCAGGTCGTAGCGGTAATCCTTGTTGTTCGGCTCGATCTCGACCGCTTTGGACAGCCCAAGCAGGGCAAATTCACTTTGCCCGTGATGCAGCAACCAAAGCCCCAGGGCATGTTGCAGGTAGGCAGAGTCGGGTTGAGCCTTCAACTGTTTCGCCAGCAATTGCCGGGCTGCGTCGCTTTGGCCTTGTTTATCCAGCACTTCAATCTGCATCACCAACGCAGGCAGATTGCCCGGCTCCAGTTGCAGCGTGCGTTCCAGCGCCTGCTGCGCATCTTTCAGTTCGGCATTGTGCAAGTGCAGACGGGCCAGCTGGTATTGGGTTTCGGCGCTTTCCGGGAGACTTTTCAGGTCCCGTTCCCAGGCATCGATGGCTTGCTGCAACGGCCCGAAATACAAGCCCAGGTCATCCGGCGATAAACCCAGCAGCGCGTTGATCGCGGCAGACCGGACGCTTTGTTCGCTGTCGTCGAGTAATGGTCCGATCAGCAAACTGCGCTGCCCACTCGGCACCAGTCCGCCAATGCTTTTGATGGCGGCGATGCGCACGTCGGCCGACGGGTTTTGCAGGTCTGCATCCGCCAGTTTCAAGGCCTGCGGGCTCGGGTAGTTCGGCAGTTCGGCATGCAGCCAGACACGGCGCTTGGGCGACAGGTCAGGGCGACCCAGCTGCTGGTAGAGCACCCGTGCGGCCCCCGGTTGCCCGGCACGTGCCTGGGTCAACGCTTCGCTATAGCCGCGCTTGATGGCTTCCGGCACCACGGGCGTCGTGCTGCGCAGGAAAAACCAGGCAAGAGCGATGGCGAACAGGACACAGAGGCTGATGAGCAAGTAGCGGCGGGACTGGGGCATGCAGGAATCCGGGGGCTGGCAGCTTTTGCAAAGCTGTCAGCTTCGGTCAGGTGGGCGTGTGAGTCAAACCCTGACTCAGTCCGATGCCGGCGATTTTGCCTACAAGTCACGTCGACGTTGAAACCCGTCGAAGCCTTGAAGCAGTGACTACGCTTGCTGGAGATGGCTCGAAGAGTGTTCCCATGCAACCGCTGCTCCAGTACTTCAAGGCGATGATCAACCCCGGGCTCAAAACCGACCCTGATCCCTGCTATGGCAACGGGCTCACATTGTCTTCTGAAAAAGCAAAAAAAAGCCCCGCGACCGAATGAGGCGCAGGGCTAAAAAGTTGGTTGGTTGCGGCCAACCAAAGGAGCTCTTTAAAAATTACTTGCTGGCGACCGTCTCTGGTTGCCAGCCACCGCCAAGGGCTTTGTAGATCGCGACAATGCCGCGATAAAGATCGGTTTCCGCCGAGGCCTGGGTATCTTCAGCCGCCAGACGCTCACGTTGGGCATCCAGCAGGACGAGGAAGTCCACGGTGCCTTCGCGGTAGCGGATTTGCGCCAGGTCTGCGGCGGCGCGGCTCGCTTCGCTTTGACGGATCAGCGAGATCAGCCGTTGCTGACGTTTACCGTAGTCGCTGAATGCGTTTTCCGATTCTTCCAGCGCCAGCAGCACTTGCTGTTCGTAAGTCGCCAGCGCGCCTTCGGCATCGGCATCGGCGCCGCGCAGACGGGCTCGCACGCTACCCAGGTCGAACGCAGCCCACGTAATGCTCGGGCCGAGCGCCCAGGCATTGGCCGCCGCAGAACCGATCTGCGAACCACGGCCGGCGGTAAAACCAAGGAAGCCGCTGAGGCTGACCCGAGGGAACAGATCAGCCTTGGCCACGCCTATACGGGCGGTGGAGGAGGCCAGTTTGCGCTCGGCGCTGAGGATGTCCGGACGACGTTGCAGCAACTGCCCCGGGTCACCGATCGGCAATGCTTTGGCAATGGCCGGCAAGTCTTTTGGACTCAAGTCGACAGTCAGCTTGTCCGGACGCTCTCCCAGCAGGGTGGCGATACGGTTTTTCTGTCGAACCTGTTCCGCCTGTAACTGCGGCACGCTGGCTTCGACCGAGGCCAGGCGTGCATCGGCACGCTCGACGTCCAGTTGATCGCCGACGCCGGCATCACGCAGGCTTTCGGTGATCTTGCGCGACTCCTGCTGGTTGTTCAGGTTGGCCAGGGCAATCTTTTCGCGCAACTGTGCGCCGCGCAATTGGCCATAAGAATCCACCAGTTCGGCAATCATGGTGACTTGCAGTTGGTACAGATCGGCTTCGAGCGCCTGCTGTTCGGCATCGGCGGACTCGAGGTTGCGCTGGATACGCCCAAACAGGTCGATCTCCCACGCCATGTCCAGGCCGAGGTCATAACGTTCGCTGTTGACCCGTTTGGTGGTCTGGCCCGGGATCTGACCCTTGCCCAAGTCACTGCTGGCGCGGCTGGTGATGGTGGGCATGGCGTCATTGCTGACGTCATCGCGAATCGCCCGGGCCGCTTTCCAGCGGGCGAAGGCCACGCGCAGATCACGGTTGCCTTGCAGCGATTGAGTCACCAACTGGTTGAGGGTCGGGTCTTCGAACTGCTGCCACCAGATGCCTTCGAAACGCGAGCGGTCGAAGTTGCAGCGCCGTCGGTGGCAGTGGTGATGTTGGCCGGCTCAGTGGCGGGTGTCTTGTAGTCCGGGCCGACGGCACAGGCACTCAAGGCCAGTACCAGAAGGCTCGGCAGGAAGGCTTTCAGGCTCATTGTTGCGCCTCCAGTTGCTTTTCCAGTTTTAGCGCCTTGGCCGCTTTGCGCTTTTCACCGCGCTCCACAAAGTTACGAATCAATACGTAGAACACGGGTGTCAGCAACAGACCGAAGAAGGTCACCCCGAGCATCCCGGAGAACACCGCCACACCCATGGCGTGACGCATTTCGGCACCGGCACCGCTGGAGAAGACCAGAGGCACAACACCCATGATGAACGCGAAGGAAGTCATCAGGATCGGACGCAGACGCAGACGGCATGCTTCCAGGACCGCAGCCAGCGGGCTGAGACCTTCGTCCTGCTGTTTATCCTTGGCAAACTCGACGATCAGAATCGCGTTCTTACACGCAAGTCCCACCAGTACGATCAAGCCGATCTGGGTGAAGATGTTGTTGTCGCCTCCCGAAGCAATCACACCGATGATGGCCGACAGCAGGGTCATCGGTACGATCAGGATCACCGCCAGTGGCAGGCTCCAGCTTTCGTATTGGGCCGCGAGCACCAGGAACGCCAGCAATACGCAGAGCGGGAATACGAACAGCGCGGTGTTGCCGGACAGAATCTGCTGGTAGGTCAGGTCGGTCCACTCGTAGGTCATGCCGTTTGGAAGTTCTTCCTTGAGCAGTTTCTCGATCGCTGCCTGAGCCTGGCCGGAGCTGTAGCCTGGGGCTGCCGCACCGTTGATTTCAGCGGTGATGAAGCCGTTGTAGTGCATCACGCGGTCCGGGCCCGAGGTGTCGCTGACCTTGATGAAGGTCGCCAGCGGGATCATCTCGCCTCTGTTGTTACGCACTTTCAGCTGACCGATCTGGTCCGGTTCGAGACGGAACTGCTGTTCAGCCTGGACGTTGACCTGATAGGTGCGACCGAAGCGGTTGAAGTCGTTGGCATACAGCGAACCCAGGTAGATCTGCAGGGTGTCGAAGATGTCGCTGACGGCCACGCCGTGGGTCTTGGCTTTTTCACGGTCGATGGCGGCATCGACCTGCGGCACGTTCACGGTGTAGCTGGTGAATAGCGCCGCCAGTTCCGGCACGTTGTGGCTCTTGGTGATGATGTTCATGGTTTCTTTGTACAGCTCGTCGTAGCCCAGGTTGCCCCGGTCTTCGATCTGCAGGCGG
>LNAP01004849.1_pt3 | contig 23690 bp, 21 predicted proteins | sample 602601 | NCBI WGS metagenome assembly LNAP01 (sample SAMN02440304, study PRJNA202911) | soil metagenome | biome: Subtropical and temperate rainforests or woodlands; isolation source: soil samples (1 kg each in a 20% v/v slurry with milli Q water) were... ...
GGCTACGCACACTTCGGTTACTACGCCGGCGATGATCAGTTGTTTCTTGCCGGTGGCTTTGATTGCTTTGACAAAGTCTTCGTTGTCCCAGGCGTTGATCTGGCCAGGGCGAGCGATGTACGGCGCGTCGGGGAACATGGCTTTCAGTTCTGGCATCAGCGGGCCGTTGGGGCCGGTTTCGAAGCTGGTGGTGAGGATGGTTGGCAGCTTGAAGAACTTGGCCAGGTCGGCCACGGCCAGCACGTTGTTTTTGAATTTGTCCGGTTCGATATCGCGAACCAGAGAGAGCAAACCCGCCTGGTGATCGACCAGCAGAACCACGGCGTTGTCTTTGTCCAGACGGTTGTATTTGTAAGAAGTAGTCATGGTGCGTTCCTCGCTTTCTGATTGGGTGCCGAGGGTTCGGCTTGAGTTTGGTTTGTGTCGCCGCGCTGTGTTCGCGGCATGGACAAAGCTTAAATTCAGCACCCTTAGTGCACTAGATAGCGAAAATCGCCTCCAGCGTTCTATTTTTAGAACGACGGAAATCAGACACGGCAAAGCCGGCAGGAGGCGCCGGTGAGTGAGTGTGGAAGTTCGCGTAAGCCGTAGGTGCGTCTGGCTAGCGTCTCAACGCAGCCGATGCTTGTGCAGCAGCCTATAGAAAGTAGGCCGTGAGATGCCGAGCATGCGCGCGGCCACGCTCATGTTGTTGCCGTAGCGCGCCAGCGCATCGCTTAGGGCTTGGCGCTCGGCGTTGCATTTGTAGACGTCGAGGGTGGCCAGCGGTGGTGGCGAGTCTTGACTATCGAGCATGTCGAGCATGGCGTTTTTGCCCCCCTGGCGTCCGTTGGTTTTTTTCCGATTAAAAACAAGCGTTTTGCCGCCCTGTTTGAACGCTAGCAAGTTTTTTGACGGCGCTTGGATGCTTTTCTTCTAAGCAGCACGGCGCAGCCGATAAAAAAGTTCCCTTTGGCCATAAGAACATTCCGTGATTAGCGCCTTGCCATTCCTGTAATTGCTTGGCATAAACGCTGGGCCAACAAAAAATGCACAAGGATTGTTCCCATGAGAGTTGTGAAGCGGTTGTTGCTTCTGGTGGTGCTCGCCGTTTTGGCGCTGCTCGCCGTGGTGTTGTATTACATCGCCAATCCCAACTTACCAGCGTATGAGCAGCCCAGTGCGCTGCATTACTTGGAGCAGTGGACGCCCGAGGCGCGGCAGACCTACTACTACACGCCGCAGGGCACCGAAGTGAAGGGCCTGCGCTATGAGTGGTTTACGGCGCTGGAATTGCCGTTTTCCGAGGCCAAGTTCGCCGCGCCTGATTACCTGGCGCGCTTTGGCTTTCTGACTGAGCCCAACCAACAACCGACCGCGCTGAACCCAGGCAATTTGCCGGTGGGTTTTGCCCGCCATGTGGATGACACCGGCGCGCAGTTGCTGGATATCAGTTGCGCCGCCTGCCACACCGGCGAGCTGCGCTTTAAGGGGCAGTCGGTGCGTATTGATGGCGGCGCGGCCCTGCATTCGCTGGCCTCTACCGTGCCCACCTTAAAGGGCGGCAGTTTTGGTCAGGCCTTGGGCATGAGTCTGGCCTTCACTTATTACAACCCCATCAAGTTCACCCGCTTTGCCAAGACGGTGCTGGGCGATACGTACCCCGAAGGCCGCGATCAGTTGCGCACCGATGTGAAGGTCACGCTTAACCGCATTTTGTCGCAGGCGTGGAATGACACCCACCGAGGCCTGTACCCCACCGAAGAAGGCTTTGGCCGTACCGATGCCTTTGGCCGCATTGCTAACAGTGTGTTTGGTGATGCCATTGACCCGAGCAATTACCGCGTCGGCAATGCGCCGGTGAGTTACCCGCAGTTGTGGGATATCTGGAAGTTCGATTGGGTGCAGTGGAACGGTTCGGCCATGCAGCCGATGGCGCGCAACATTGGCGAATCGCTGGGCGTAGGGGCCACGGTAAAGCTGTTCGAGGACAACAATGGTCGTGTGCCCGAGGCTGAGCGGTATGCCTCCAGCGTGCGGGTGCGTGACCTTTATACCCTGGAAGAAACCCTTAAACAGCTGAAGCCACCGACCTGGCCGGAGCCGGTGTTGGGTAAGGTCAATATCGAGCTGGCCAGCCGTGGTCATGCGCTGTTTCAAGAAAACTGCGCTTACTGCCATGCGCCGGACCCGAGGCCTGTCGACAAGCGCATGGCGCCGACGCGCGACCCGGAATGGCATATGCGCATTGTGCCCATCAGCATCATCGGCACCGACCCGACCACCGCCGATAACATCGCCGACCACCGCTTCAATATCAGCAAGCTGGGCTGGAGCAAGGAGCAGTTGAGCAAGCTGGGCGTGAAGCTGTTTGACGGCAAGTTGGAAGACCTGAATTTCCGTAGCATTTCCAGCGCCAAGGGCCTGGCCTACGTGACCGCTTACGTGGAGAACCGCGCGTATCAGGATGCCGGCATCAGCGGCGAAGAACGCTGGAAGATGGATGGTTACGGCCTGCCCATCGGCGTACAGGAAAAACGTGGCTACAAGGCGCGGCCGTTGGATGGTATTTGGGCAACGCCGCCGTTCTTGCATAACGGCTCGGTGCCAACGCTGTTTGAACTGCTGTCGCCGGTGTACGAGCGGCGCAGCGAGTTTTGGGTCGGTAACCATGAGTACGACCCGGAGCGCGCCGGTTACCGCAGTGAAGAATTCGACGGCGGTTTTCTGTTCAAGACCGGCGTCACCGGCAATAGCAACCAAGGCCATGAGTTCCGCGATGGGTGCCGCCAGCAAGGGGTAATCGGGCGCGGCTTGCAGCCTAATGAACGGCTGGCGTTGATCGAGTATCTCAAGGTGCTTGGCAACCCGGCATTGGAAAGCCAGTTGCAGCCGGTAACCCCGGCGCCCTGGAACCCTGGCCCGAGCTGCCAGGGTGGCGCTGTACAGGCCAGTAACTAACGACAAGGAGGCCGGGCGCCCTGCCCGGCTCTGCCACTGCTCTTACAAGGATTCGCTTAATGCTTAAACGCTTCTGGCTGTGGCTGGGCCGTGTGCTTGGCAAACTGGTGTTGTTTCTGGCGGTGGTCGGCCTCGGTGGCTGGGGCATTGCCGAGCTGTATTACGCCTGGAAATTCTCCGGCCCAGTGTCGGCAGAAGAACAGATTCCGCCCGGCGAAGCGGCGATGACCCGCGGCATTATTGAAGATGCCATTCGCGTGGTGGAGCAGCATAAAGACCAGACCCGCGTGCTGCGCGATGCCCATGCCAAGGCCCATGGCTGCGTGAAGGCTGAGGTAACGGTGCTGCCGGAACTGAACGGCGAATTGCGCCAAGGCGTGTTTAGCGAGCCGGGCAAAACCTGGCAGGCGTTGATGCGTTTATCCAACGGCAATGCGTACCCGCAATTCGACCGCGTGCGCGATGCTCGCGGTATGGCGATCAAGCTATTTGATGTGCCGGGCGCCAAGCTCATGAGTTCGCCGGCAGTGGCGGGTGAGCAGGACTTTGTGATGTTCAATCACCCGTCGTTTTTCGTCAGCGACGTGGCCGAGTACCAGAGCAATTTCAAAGCCCAGGCCAACGGCCAACAGGTGCTGGCGTTCTTCCCCAGTTGGGACCCACGCAGCTGGCAGGTTCGCCACCTGACCATCGCCCTGAAAACCCTGGCGCCGGCGCCGGACAGCCCGGTGGCGACCACCTATGACTCGGTCGCGCCGTTCAAGTTTGGCCCGCATAACATCAAATACCGCGTGGTGCCGGCGCCCGAGCGTTGCCCGGCGTATACCTTGCCGAAAGTGAATACCGCCATGCCCAACTTCCTGCATGACGCGCTGTATCAACAGTTGTCGCTGGACCGCGTGCCGGCGTGTTTCGAGCTGCAAGTGCAGCGGCAGAACCCGGACTATTACATGCCGCTGGAAGACACCAGCATCGAATGGAGCGAAGCGGTTTCGCCGTTTGAAACGGTGGCGACCATCAAGGTGCCGGCGCAGGATTTTGATAGCACCGAGCAAACCATCGCCTGTGACAACCAGTCGTTTAACCCGTGGCACGCGTTGCCGGAACATCGGCCGTTGGGTGGGATTAATCGGCTGCGTAAAGCGGTGTATGAAGCGGTAAGTGCGTACCGGCATGAGCGCAACCAGCAATAACGCGTCGCACCTGCCCTAACCCCCAGCCCCTCTCCCGCAAGCGGTAGAGGGGAGCTAACCGAGTTTCGCCGTGGGCTAACTCGCTCGCTGCCTCATCCCCTCGCCCGCTTGCGTCACGCCAGGCCCTCACCCCCAGCCTCTCTCCCGCAAGCGGTAGAGGGGAGCCGACCGAGTTCCGTTGTGGGCCAGCTCGCTCGCCGCCCAATCCCCTCGCCCGCTTGCGGGAGAGGGTGCCCGAAGGGCGGGAGAGGGGCTTTTGATTAAAAAACCTGCCCCCTTTATCAGTTTTGCGACTTTTTTATTCTTTTCAGCGACTTTGTTGTGACTCCTGAGTCAGGTGCAGCCTCAACACCCTGAAGGCCACAGTAGCGAAGACTCGCTCCAGCGGCCGCTTACTGTTTGGGACCCATCGGAGAAACAACCCCATGAACACCCCGCTGCTTTGTTGATCGCTCATCGTGCATTTCAACCGTTCCAATGCGTCGCCTGGGCGCCACAAGATGGCACTGGCGAATTCAATTTTTCCGTTATCGACCGCACCAATACCCGTCTACTGGGCCGCAACCAAGTGTCCGCCAGCGCGTTCACCGACCCAGCCAAACTGGAAAGCCTGCTGCAGCAATCGCGGGCTGAGTTGAACAGACAAGGTTACGACCTTGAGCCATGGCAGATGAGCGCCTAAACGCCATACCAGCCACACCCCTGCGGGCAGCCTTCGAGCTGCCCGCAGTCGTTTTGGGTCGTGTTTGCCCCGTAGGGTGTGCTGTGCGCACCAAGCATTCTTGAGGCGAACAAGCACCCGCCACCACTGAAATACTCCGAACCTAACGCCCCGCCCCGTCGTCTACTTTTCATCACCAGACAGGCAGGACGTCTCCCATGTTTTACCCCCTGAGCCACACGCCATGACCGCCTTTGATTGGCAGCGGATGCTGATCGACAAATTGCCGGTGTCGTTTCTTTTTGAAGTAACGGTGCGCACGCTGTTTGCCTACTTGGTGGTGTTCAGTTTTCTGAAAATTTCCGGTCGCCGTGGTGTGCGGCAGCTGTCGTTGTTCGAGCTGGTGGTGATCCTCACCCTCGGTTCCGCTGCCGGCGATGTGACCTTCTACGACGACGTGCCGCTGCTGCCGGTAGCGGTGGTATTCGCCACGCTGCTGCTGATGTACCGCGTCACCACCTACGCCATGGAACGCTTGCCGCGTTTTGGCGATTGGCTGGAAGGCAAACCGGCGCTGATCATCAAAGATGGTGTGTGCGATGTGCCGACGCTGGAAGGCAAGAATATTTCCACCGACGAGTTCTTTATGGAGCTGCGCCAGAAAGGCGTCGAGCACCTCGGCCAGGTGCGTATTGGCATCATGGAAGTCAACGGCGACGTAAGCCTGTATTTCCAGCCGCAAGACCAAGTACGTGCCGGGTTATCGGTGCTGCCGAGCCCGTTACGCCAGCAATATCGACAGGTGCCCGCGGCTGGTTTGTACGCCTGCACCGCCTGCGGCAATACCACGCCTTTGCAAGCCGGCGAAAGCCGCACCTGTACTCGCTGCGACCATCAAGAATGGAGCGAAGCGATCAGCACCCCGATGCATTCACTGGCATAACGAGGCAGCGATTATGAACAGCGCGGTAAACCCTGAAGTATTGCCGTTGGCCAAGGGCAAACGGCCGCTGCCCACTGATGAGGGTGTCGACACCGGCACCCTGCTCTGCCCAGCGCTACCGCCGGATTTGCATTATGTCGACGACAGCCAGCCGGGGTTTCGCCGGCGCAAATTGCGGGGCAAATTCGTTTACTTCGACCTCGACGGCGAGCGCATTACCGACGCCGATGAAGTGCAGCGCATCAACAAACTGGCGATTCCCCCGGCCTATCAGGACGTGTGGATTTGCCCCAACCCCAAAGGCCATTTGCAGGCCACCGGCCGCGATGCGCGTGGACGTAAACAGTACCGCTACCACCCGCGCTGGCGCGAGATTCGTGACGCTGACAAATACGAGCGCCTGCTTGAATTCGGCCGTGCATTACCCAAATTACGCACACGCATCGACGAGCACTTGCAGCTGCCGGGCTTAGGCCACGACAAGGTGGTTGCCACCGTGGTCGCGCTGCTGGATTCCACCTTGATTCGCGTCGGTAATACGCAGTACGCGCGGGACAATAAATCGTTCGGCCTGACCACCCTGCGCAACCGCCATGTCGAGGTTAAAGGCACCGGTATCCGCTTTAACTTCCGTGGCAAAAGCGGCGTCGAGCATCAGGTCAGCCTGCAACACCCGCGCTTGGCGCGCATCGTTCGCCGCTGTCTGGAACTGCCCGGCCAGCACTTGTTTCAGTATCTGGACGAGGACAAGCAACGCCGTGTGGTGACCTCCTCGGATATCAACCAATACCTGCAAGAACAAAGCGGCGAAGACTTCACCGCCAAGGACTATCGGACCTGGGCCGGTACCGCGTTGGCGCTGGATCAACTGCGGCAATTGCCGTTTGAAGAGCGCTCTGCCACCGAGCAAAAGCGCGTGGTCAATGACGTGATCAAAAGCGTGGCCAGCCAGTTAGGCAATACCCCGGCTATTTGCCGTAAATGCTACGTGCACCCAGCGGTGTTGGAGGCGTTTGTGGCCGATGAGCTCAGCAAGCTGGGTAAGCCCCGCACCCGCAAAGGCCTACGTCCCGAGGAAGTGACGTTGATGCGCTTTTTGGAACAGGTGCAGGCGGATAGCGCGACCACCAAGCCCTAACCGTAAGCGCCGATGCAACGGCGACCAGTTTTGGCAACAATGGCAAGATCTGTGGGCTTATTGTCATTGTTGCCAGCCCCTTCGCGCGACAGAATGGCACCATCGTTTTCGAGGTGCCGTTGCCATGGCCAATCTCCCTCCCGTGGAATCCCTACGTACGGTCGCCTGCCTGGTTTATCCGCAGGTGATGAGCCTGGACGTTGCCGGGCCCCTGCAGGTGCTCGCGTCCGCCAACGTCGAGCGCGGCCGCCAGGGGTTGCCGGCGTTTTATGAATTGCTGCTGGTCGGCGCCGATCTCAATCCCGTCGCGACGTCGGCCGGCATGCGCCTGTGCGTCGACCGCCCTTGGCAGGAACTGGACGTGGCGCGCGTGGACACCTTGCTGGTTCCCGGCGGCCTGGGGGTTGATGAGCAGACGCAAGACCATGAGCTGCTAGCCTGGCTACACCAGGCCGAACCGCAAGTGCGGCGCCTGGGGTCGATCTGCTCCGGCGCGCTGATTCTGGCGGCTGCTGGCGTGTTGGATGGACGCCAGGCCACCACCCACTGGGCCGACGTCGATGAGCTGCGCAGCTGCTATCCCAATGTGTTGATTGACAGCGATCGCCTACACACCTACGACCCGCGTAATCAAGACGGCGACAGCCATGTGTTTACCTCAGCCGGGGTTACCGCAGGCATCGACCTGGCTTTGGCGCTGGTCGAGGCCGATTTAGGCCGCGCCATGGCCTTGAGCGTGGCGCGGCGCCTGGTGATGTTTTTGCGCCGCCCTGGTGGCCAGAGCCAATTCAGCGCCCTGCTTACGCCTGAGCCGAGCCGTGTGCCGCGCCTGGCCGCCTTGCTGGATTGGTTGCCGATGAACCTGGGCGCCGATCTGTCGCTGGAGACGTTGGCGCAGCAGGCCAACTTAACCCCGCGCACGCTGTCCCGGGTATTTACCCAGGAGTTGGGCATGGGGCCTGGGCAGTATGTGGAGCGGCTGCGTTTGGAAGCGGCGCGGGCGCTATTGCAGGATGCCCAGGCATCGATAAGCACCGTGGCGCGGTTGACCGGCTTCGGCCATCCGGAAAATTTACGCCGCACCTTTCATAAGCATCTCGCCGTCAGCCCGCAGGAATATATGCAGCGCTTTGGCAGTGGCATCCCGGCTGAAGCGCTGAGTCCCCGCCTGCGCGGGGATGACGGTAAGCGCTCTAGAACCATCGTCATCCCCGCGTAGGCAGGAAACCAGAATCGCAAGCCTACCGCCCTATCCAACCCAACCTAAGGACCCCACCATGCTCGAACTCCGCCCCAACTGCGAATGCTGCGACCGCGACCTGCCACCAGACTCGGTAGACGCGCGTATCTGCACCTTTGAATGCACCTTCTGCCGCGACTGCGCCGAAACCCATTTGGCCGAAAGCGGCTGCCCCAACTGCGGCGGCGAACTGCTGCAACGGCCACGTCGGCCAGCGGCGAAGCTGCTGAACAACCCAGCCTCGACCGAACGCGTGCTCAAGCCATCAGGCTGCGCCAAGGCCGGCTAAACCCCGCTCCCTCCCGCAAGGAAACCACCATGTTGCTGCTGCGCAATGCGTCCGTTCGCCTGCTGTTTGGCGGCCAGGCCCTGTATTGGTCTTGTTCGTTGATTGGTATCACCCTGACCTCGCTGGTCGGCCTGCAACTGGCACCGACTAACGTGCTGGCGACCTTGCCGCTGGCGTTGCTGGTGTTGGGTAATTTGCTGGCCGTGCAGCCGTTGTCGCTGTTTATGCAACGCCACGGCCGGCGGCCTGGGCTGATGCTCGGTGCGGCGGGTGGCGTGGCGGGCGGCTTGCTCTGTGCGCTGGGCGTCGGTATTGGCGACTTCACCGTGTTCTGCCTCGGTGCCTTGCCGATTGGCGCGTACCAAGCCTCGGCCATGTACTACCGCTTTGCCGCGCTGGAGTCGGTGGACGACAGCCAGAAAGGCCGCGCCACTGCCTATGTCATCAGCGGCGGTGTACTCGCCGCGCTGCTCGCCCCGAGCCTGGCACTGTGGTCGCGTAATGCCTTGAGCACGCCGTATATGGGCGCCTATCTGATGATCGCAGCGTTGGCAGCGCTGGGCTTTTTGCTGGTCAGCCAATTGCGCGAAGGCGCTGCGCCGGCGCCGGGCAAAGCCGGCCTGGCGGCCATGCGTGAACTGCTGGCACGGCCCTTGGTGCGTGCAGCGATCGCCACCACAGCTATCGGTCACGGCCTGATGGTGCTGGTAATGAACGCCACACCGCTGGCCATGAGCTTCTGTGGTTTTGATGTAGCCACCAGCGCCGGGGTGATTCAGTGGCACATGCTCGGTATGTTTCTGCCGGCGTTTATTGCCGGGCCGCTGGTGGACCGCCTGGGCAGTCGCCGGGTCGCGGTGCTCGGCGGCAGCATCCTGCTGGCTAGCGCGGTGGTGGCGCTGTCCGGCCTAAGCCACCCACACTTTTTAATCAGCTCGTTTTTGCTTGGCCTGGGCTGGAACCTGGCGTTGATTGCTGGCACAACGTTGTTGGCCGAAGGCCATAGCCCGGCCGAACGCGGCCAAGCGCAGGGCTTGATGGAACTGGTTAATGGCTCGGTGGCGGCGTGTGCTTCATTTGCCTCCGGCGCATTGATTACCGGGCTTGGGTGGGCGGCGATCAATATTGGCGTGTTGCCGCTGGTGGGGGTGGCGCTATTGATGTTGTGGCCGGCGCGGCGTTGCGCTACCCAGGTCTAGCGTCTGATCGTAGGGTGCGCTGTGCGCACCGTTGCGGTTTAGGCGGTATCGCAACGGTGCGCGCAGCACACCCTACGCACTTGCCTGCAAATGAAAAAGGCGACCCTAGGGTCGCCTTTTTTACTTGCCGCCACTTAGTAGTAAGCGTTTTCTTTCTGCGTGTGGTCCGTTACGTCGCGCACGCCTTTGAGCTCTGGAATGCGTTCGAGCAGGGTTTTTTCGATGCCTTCTTTGAGCGTCAGGTCAACCTGGCCGCAGCCTTGACAACCGCCGCCAAACTTGAGCACAGCGATGCCGTCTTCCACAACGTCGATCAGACTGACTTCGCCGCCATGGCTGGCCAGCCCAGGGTTGATCTCGGTTTGCAGGTAGTAGGCGATGCGCTCGTTGACCGGGCTGTCTTCGTTGACCATCGGTACTTTGGCGTTAGGCGCCTTGATGGTCAGCTGGCCGCCCATACGGTCGGTGGCGTAGTCGACTACCGCGTCTTCAAGGAAGGCTTCGCTAAAGGCGTCGATATAGGCGGTGAAGCTTTTCAGCCCTACGGCTTTGTCTTCCGGCTTTTCTTCGCCTGGTTTGCAGTAGGCAATGCAGGTTTCGGCGTATTGGGTACCCGGCTGGGTGATGAACACACGAATACCGATGCCAGGGGTGCTCTGCTTGCTCAGCAGATCGGCTAGATAATCGTGGGCAGCTTCAGTAATGGTGATGGCGCTCATGGCAACTCCTCGCAAACATGGGCGCAGTTTACGCCCTTGGGGCTTGTGAATAAAGCCCCAGTAAATTAGTCAGGAATAGCCGCTCTGTTCGGTGCAGGGTTTTCGTTATCCAGCCACACTTTGGCCTGCTGGAAAAACCGCTTCTCGATCAGTTCGTAGCTCCCCCAAGAGGCGAGCACGATAGCCGGAATGCAGGCGCCGATCATCCAGTAAATGTTCAGGTCGTAGCGCTGGGTGAGGTACCAGCCCAGTGACAGCACCAGCACATGTACCAGATACACCGAGTACGAACAGTCGCCCAACGACTTCAGCAGCCGGTTGCCGCGGAAGTAGCCTTCCAGGGAAATACAGCTGGCCACAATCAGCGCGCTCGGCACGCCCCAATGCAGCACACGCATCTCTGTGTTCAGGTGATAGATCGCCAACATCGAGCAGGTGATTACCAGCACCGGCAACAGGCTGCCTGGGCGAATCCAGCCGCGTTGATAGACCATGCCGAGTACAACGCCAAAGAGGAATTCGTAGACGATGCTATTGCGGTAGAAGTCGCTCACCCAGCTTTGCTGAGTGGCCACTGCGCTCACCAGAAAAATCGCCGCCGCAATCAGCCACAAGCGAAAGCGCTCAGGCACGCTAAAGCCAAGGGCGAACAGCAGGTAGAAAAACATTTCGTAGTTGAGGGTCCAACCCACGGCCAGCGTGGGGTACAGGCCATAGCCGGCAGGATTGTTGGCGGGGATAAACAGCAACGACAAGATGAAATGCTGCAGGTCGAAACTCTGCCCCGGCATCATTGGTTTGGCGTAGACAATCAGCAACGCGGCGAGCAGCGAGAACAACCAATATGCCGGCACGATGCGCAGCACGCGGTTGAGTAGGAAGCGCCCGGCAGCCATGTCCTTGCCCTGGGTGGACAGGTAGATAACCAAGCCGCTGATCACAAAAAAAATGTCGACGCCTACGGCGCCCTTGTCGATAAAAAATTGCCCGAAGGCACTGTCCGCCTTGAAATCAAAAAACACCTGCATGATGTGGTGTCCGACCACAAGCCATGCCGCTAACGCCCGTAGCGCTTGCAGTGAAATCAGCATAAACCTGCTCCCAACCTCTAACTCTTGTTAAAGGGTTGACCCGAGCGGGGGGAGAAAAGGTCCATAAATCAAACGGTGGGGGCGACCCAACCTACCTGGACAGCCTACAAATTCTCGTAGCGGTTCATATCCAAAACGCCCGCCTCTGCCGGCTCGGTACGTTGGATATAGCGATCCAGGTCGTGGAAATAGCGCCAGAACTGCGGATGACTCCTGCGCACGCCCCAGCGCTGCACCAGTTCCTCGAACGCCGGTGCATCCTTTATTTGCTCCATAGCGGCGACAAATTCCGGCACCTGCGCTACCGGCACGTTGAACATAAAGTTCGGGTAGCTGCTCATCACGCCGGGGTACACCGTGACAGTGTCCAAGCCCGGCTGGTAGCGCAGGCTTTCGCCCATCATAAAGGCCACATTGCTGTGGGCACGGTTGCGCAGCAGGCTGTAGAAGTCGACGCTGCCATCGCCCTCTTCCACCCGCAACATGGTTGCTTCCGGCAGTTGTTGAATCACTTTGAGCCCCGCTGCCGGCTTGTTGGCCAGACGACTGAGGGCTTGCTCGGCGTCCTGTTGCGGCTTGGGGAAGTTGCGCCGGTAGCAGTTGCCCGTTTCGCAACGGTTGATCGGATCGGGGCGCATGTTAAAGCCGGCGTAACGCGCCAGCAGTTGCGTGGCAAAGATGTTTTTCGCGTTGACCTCGGGCAGCTTCAGGCCGGTGGGGCTGTCGTCGTCAATGTCTTGGTAGTCCATCCACATCTTTAGCTTGCCGCCATTCTGGTACCAATCGCTAAGAATGGCCTCGCGCGAATCAGCCGGCATCAGGCGCAGAAAGTTCTGCTCGGCGCCGTTGCGGATCAGGTCGAAATACAGTCGGGTTTGCGCCTGGTGCGAGACGTTGCCGAACACGTCGTAATTGACCACCAGTTGGTAATAGGTGCGCTCCAGTAGCGGATAGTCCATCCACCAAATGGTTTGCGGTATTTCCCCTATCAGGCCTTTTTTCACCGTGGCGCTGTCGTAATGGCGAAAGATCGACAGCACCGCGTTGTCGTTGCCTGCCCAGATATGCGACCAGCTGGGCGCGGGCGCCTCGGCGTAGGCGTTTTGCCGCGCATCTTCGTATTCGTTGCGTTTGTCGCGGTAGCTGCGCCATAGGCTCAGGGTGGCGCCAAGGTCATCGAGCTGGCCCGGCAATGCCAGCTGCTCGGTGACCTGGCCACGGTAACTGGGGTCGGTGATATACAGGTCGTGATCAGGGTCTTGGAAGAACACCCAGAAGTTATCGCGGATCACGTCGGTAGCGATCTGCCCGCGGCACACCGGGCCTTTGATAAAGGTCTGCACAAAGTATTCGGCGTTTTCCAACATAAATTGGTAACGCGCCTTGGCCGGAATGGCGGCGAAGGTTTCAAACGGGTTGGCGCGGCGCTGTGGGCCGTAACCAGGCGAGGCTTGCACCTGCCAGTCGTTGCCGTAAAACAGCTCCTTAACCCGCGCCAGTTTTTGTGGGCTGAGTGGGTAAGTGATATGGGTTTTGTGCACGATCACACCCTGCACCGCCGTCAGCCGGTAGTAGAACTGGATACCGGGGTCATCGTTGGGACGGCGGCTGGCGATCGGGTCGATGGCCTGGCCGCTCGGCGTGCGTGAGCGCACCACTTGGAAGAAGTGGCGGTTGTCACCGTTCTGGAAATACAAATGGGCGAGAAACAGGTGCTCGTATAGCCAGCGTGCCACCAAGCTTTCCCGCGCGCCGGGGGCATTGAACAAGTCTTCCCACTGCTTGATTTGCCCCAGTTCTACCGCATTGGCCTGTAACGCCTGCTGATCCATCGGAGCGCCTGCGGCCAACCAGCCTTGCAACGTTTGCAGCTCAGCTGGGGTCAGGCCGGTCACGCCCATGGGCATGCCTTCCAGCGCATGGGTGTGGGCGTAGGTATTGAATTCGTTTGGCGCCGGGCATTGGTTAGCGCGGTCGACGCCAATGGTGAAGCTGTCCGGCAGCTTGGCGTTGGGCTCCACCGGCTTTTGCTGGCCCAGCTCCAACATGCGCGCCATCAAGGCCGCCTGCCCGCTTTGCGCGTCGATCACCGAGTAAAAGCCTTTACGCCGCCACGCCAGCGGCCCATGGGCATCGAGAAACAAACGGCTGGTATCCACGGCCCCGGTGCGGGCGCCGTCATACACCGGCGTTTTGCTTGCCCCACGGGAAACCCCTTCGGCGCTGCCCAGGTTTAACTGGCAAGGCGCGTCGTAGCAGGCATGGCAGGCCACGCACTTCTCGGTGAGGATGGGCTGTACATCGCGGGTATAAGAGATGGATTCAGCGCCAGCCAGCGTTGAAATTAGCAACAGCACTACGGTGGCGAAAAAACGGTTTGGCATGGGCACTACCCTGAGTCTCAAGGCAGGGAGTTTAACGATACGCCAGGCTTTGCGCAGCCCGCCAAAAGCGCTTTGTGGGCGTGCAATCACGTCCACAACGCCCTAAACACCAGATGTGCGCTCTAAAAATGCGGTTTTTTCAGACCTCGAATTCCGCCTGCAACGCCGCCCTTACGCAATACAGCACCCCCTCTGGCACGCGGCCGGCGAACTGTTCGGCAATGGCGGCCACGGCGGGCAATTCGCCGTCGGCGTCAAGGAAGGCGTCCTGAATTTCACCGAGCAGTTCGGCCGGTAGGTCCAGCGCCTGCTCCAGCGATATTTGCTGGCGGGTAATGGCTTCAGCGAGCATTGAGTAGACGTTTTTCTCGGTGCATTTGAGCTGGCCGGCGATTTGCGGCGGGGTCATGCCGGCGCGGGCCAGGCTGACCAGTTCGTGGCGTACGTCGACCACCACCGGGGCAATTTCCGCCGCGCCGCTAAGCACTTCGAGGAAGGCCTTGCCATAGCGCTCCAGTTTGCGCGCACCAACACCGCTGACTTCGGCCATTTCCGCCATGGAGCCGGGCTGGCTGCGGAGCATTTCCAGCAGCGTGGAGTCGGGGAAAATAACGTACGGCGGCACCGCATGTTCTTCCGCCAGTTTGCGCCGCAGGGCACGCAAGGCTTCCCATTGTTCGCGTTCGTCGGCGCGGACCAGTTGGCTGGCAGAGCTGCCGCCAGAAGAGGAGCTTTTCGCCGCCAGCTGCGGTTTCAGGTCGCGGCGCAGCTCCAGAGAAACTTCGCCGCGCAACAATGGCCGGCAGCTCTCGGTGAGGCGCAGGCCGCCGTAGCCCTCAAGGTCGACATCGGCCAAACCACGCGCCACCAGTTGGCGGAACAGTGAGCGCCACTCGCCTTCGCTGAGGGCCTTGCCCATGCCAAACACGCTCAAGTGCTGATGGCCGCTGCTGCGCACTTTTTCGTTCTCTTTGCCGAGCAACACATCCACCAGATGGCCGACGCCATAACGCTGACCGCTGCGGAATATCGCCGACAAGGCCTGGCGTGCCGGTTCGGTGGCATCCCAGGTTTGCACGTTGTCGACGCAGTTATCGCAGTGCCCGCAGGGCGCCGGCAGTTCTTCGTCGAAGTAGCGCAATAACGCCTGGCGCCGGCAGCCAATCTGCTCACACAGGGCCAGCATGGCATCAAGCTTGTGCTGCTCCAGGCGCTTATGGCGTTCGTCGCCTTCGGAGCTCTGCAGCATCTGTTTCAGCGTGATTACGTCTTGCAGGCCGTAGGCCATCCAGGCATTGGCCGGCAAACCGTCACGGCCGGCGCGACCGGTTTCCTGGTAATAGGCTTCCAGGGATTTCGGTAAGTCCAGGTGGGCGACAAAGCGCACGTTGGATTTGTCGATGCCCATGCCAAACGCAATGGTCGCCACCATGATCAAGCCTTCCTCATTGAGGAAGCGCTTCTGGTTAGCCCCGCGCGTTTCGTATGGCAGCCCGGCATGGTACGGCAAGGCCGGAAAACCTTCGGCACTGAGAAACGCGGCAACCTCTTCAACCTTTTTGCGCGACAGGCAGTAAACAATACCGGCATCGCCCTTGCGCTCTTTAAGAAAGGCCAGCAACTGTTTGCGCGGCTGCTCTTTGGGCACGATGCGGTAGAAAATATTTGGCCGGTCGAAGCTGGAGAGAAAACGTTCGGCGTTCTGCAGGTGCAGGCGGGTAACGATTTCTTCGCGGGTACGCATGTCCGCCGTGGCGGTCAGGGCAATGCGCGGCACATGGGGGAAAAGTTCGGCAAGCTGGCCCAGTTGCAGGTATTCCGGGCGGAAGTCGTGGCCCCATTGCGATACGCAGTGCGCTTCATCAATGGCAAACAGGGCGATATCCAGGTCCTGGAGAAACTCCAGCATGCGCGGCTGCACCAGGCGCTCGGGGGCCACATAGAGCAGCTTGATTTCATTGCGGCGAATGCGGTCGGCGATTTGCCGTTGCTCGGCGGCGCTCAGGGTAGAGTTCAGCGCTACGGCGGCTACACCTAGCTCGTCGAGGGTGGCGACCTGATCTTCCATCAAGGCAATCAGCGGCGAAACCACCACCGCCAACCCTGGGCGCAACAACGCCGGCACTTGAAAACACAGCGACTTGCCGCCGCCGGTGGGCATCAGTACCAGGGCATCGCCGCCACTGGCCACGCGCTCAATAATCGCACCCTGACGCCCGCGAAAGCTGTCGTAGCCAAAAACGTCTTTAAGGATGCGCAGAGCCGGTTCGAGCATAAAAACCCCAAGCTGTTGCAGAAGGTGCAGGCACAAAAGCGCCGCAGTATACGTCAGCACCCCCAGGCAATGGACGACGCCTATCGGTGATTGGCAGATGAAAAATCCTGCGGGCGCCGCTCTACAGCGAAAAAAAACTGGCCATTGGCGCCGCGCCAGCCAGCTATACAGGCTAAAATCCTGCGCATTCAGTCCTATTAGGTAGTGCCGTAATGTCCTTCGCCGCGCAATTGACCCGCCTGCAAGCCTTTCTCGACGCCGATGAGTTGCATGAAGAAGCCCTGGACTATGTGGCCGCTCACGGCTTTCTGACCGCCTTGTCGATCTGCACCGTTGAGGTATCTGAGCGCGAATGGATTGATGCGCTGTTCTCCGAAGCCCCGCACTACCGTGACGACGCCGAGCGCGACGAAATCGAAGCCACCCTTATTCAACTCAAAGCCCATATCGGCCGTATGCTCGCCGCCGACGATGATCTTGAGCTGCCGTGTGACCTGGATCTGGGCGAAGAGCCGGACGATTCCGACATTCGCGGCTGGTGCATCGGTTTTATGGAAGGCGTGTTTATGCGCGAAGCGGCCTGGTTTGAAACCGCCGAAGAAGAAGTCAGCGAGCTGCTGCTGCCGCGGCCTGTTTGACGAAGAAGCCGAATTCGCCGATATCGCCAAAGACCGCGACCTCATGGACGACATGGTCGAGCAAATTCCCGAAGCCCTCACCGCCCTCTTCCTGCTCTGCCAGGCCCCAGACGAAAAACCGGCGCTGCTCAAGCCCCGTCATCACTGAGTCTTTATCCAAAAATAAGGGCTGTGGATGACGCGCCAAGTCCACGAAAACCGTAACCCCGCCATTCGCTATGCCCTGCTGACCATTGGTTGGCTAAGCGTAGTGTTGGGCGTGGTCGGGATTTTTCTACCGGTACTGCCGACTACGCCATTTCTGTTGCTGGCCGCGGGCTGTTTCGCACGCAGTTCCGAGCGCTTTTACAACTGGCTGGTGAACCATCCGAAACTCGGGCCATGGATTCGCGATTACCTGGAAGGCAACGGCATTCCGCTCAAGGGCAAGGTCTACGCCATTGGCCTGATGTGGCTAAGCATCAGTTTTTCCTGCTACCTGGTGCCGATGTTTTGGGCGCGCACGTTTATGTTGACCAGCGCGGTGTGCGTGACGATTTATATCTTGCGGCAGAAGACGTTAAGACCGTAGGTTGGGTTGAGCGCAGCGAAGCCCAACAGGCCGGCCAAAGGCCGGCGCGTATCGGTCCCGTGCGAAGCTCAGCGCTGTCGAGGGACCGATACGCGGAGCCCGTTGGGCTCCCTGTTGGGCTTCGCCTGCGGCTCAACCCAACCTACGCAAATTCCTGTTAACTGCCTAGAATCACTCCATCTTCGGCGGAGACGCGATACATGCCCCTTCGGCAGCCCAATCAAGGACGATACAGACGCCAGCCCTTGGCGCGCGTTGGCTTGTCTTTGTTGCTGGCTCTGCTGCTGGGCGTGGCCAGTGTCTATGCCAATTGGGACTTCGCCGTCATCCTCAAAACCGCCGAGAGCCGCTATGGCAGTCTTGGTGAGGCGAAAGAGCGAATCGTCGCTTGGAGCGACCTTATCAACGTCAGCGGCGAGCTGCCGGAAAGCGAAAAACTCATCACGGTAAACAAGTTCTTCAACCGCCAACTGCGCTTTGTTGATGACCAGCGCAACTGGCATCAGGAAGACTATTGGGCCACGCCGCTAGAAGCGTTGATCAAAGGTGCCGGTGATTGTGAGGACTACTCCATCGCCAAATACTTCACCCTACGGCGCCTGGGTATTCCCAGTGAAAAGCTGCGTATCACCTACGTAAAAGCGCTGAACTACAACCAGGCGCACATGGTGTTGACCTACTACTCCAGCCCTACCGCGCAGCCGCTGGTACTGGACAATCTGATCGGCGATATTCGCCCCGCCTCGCAACGTAAAGATCTATTACCGGTGTATTCCTTCAATGCTGAAGGTCTGTACCTGCCGGGTTCCACTGGCAAACGCAGTGACACCAAAAAGCTTTCGCGCTGGCAGGATCTGTTGAAAAAAATGAATGCCGAAGGCTTTGCCGTTGGTGAGGGTTAGGAGAACCTTATGTCGTTACTCAAGCAGCTGTTTCTCGCCATTTGCCTGTTTTTGGTGGTGGCCTTTACCGGCAGTTTTATCACCAGCGTTGAGAGCTCGCGCGAGCAGTTGCTCAGCCAGCTGCGCTCCCACGCCCAGGACGCCGCCACCGCACTGGCGCTGTCGATGACCCCGCACGTGGACGACCCGGCAATGATCGAGCTGATGGTCAGCTCGGTGTTTGACAGCGGCTACTACGCCACCATCCGCGTGGTGCGCATCGACAATGACGAAACCATTGTGGAACGCCGCACCACTACCACCACCGACAATGTACCGAGCTGGTTCGTCAAACTGATCGACCTGCAACCCGAAGGCGGCGACGCCATCATCATGCGCGGCTGGGACCAAGCGGCACGGGTAGAAGTGCTCAGCCATCCACAATTTGCCATCGCCAAACTCTGGGACAGCGCCCTTGGCAGCGCGGCCTGGTTACTGTTGTGTGGGCTGGTCAGCTCGGTGCTTGGCGGCTGGCTGCTGCGCACGCAACTGCGCCCCCTCGACAATATGGTGCAACAAGCCCACGCCATCAGCCGTCGCGAATTCTTCACCCTGCCCCGCGTGCCGCGTACTCCCGAGCTGAAACGGGTAGTGTTGGCCATGAACCAGATGGTGGAAAAACTCAAAACCCTGTTTGCCGAAGAAGCTGCACGCAGCGAAAAACTGCGCGAAGAAGCCTATCAAGACACCCTCACCGGCCTGGCGAACCGCCGCCTATTCGATATCAACCTGGCCAACCAACTGGGCACCCACGAACAGAACGCCGAGGGTTATCTGATTCTGCTGCGGGTCAACGACCTGGGCGGCCTTAACCAACGCCTCGGCGGGCAGCGCACCGACGCCCTGATCGGCGCCATTGGCGAGCTGCTCAAACGCCTGCTCGAACACCCCGACCGTAGTGACTGGTTGGCCTCACGCAGCCGAGGCGGCGAATTCACCCTGCTGGCGCCGGCGCTCTCCGGCGAAGACGCCGACCGCCTCGCCCTGCAAATGAGCGACAGCCTGGAAAGCTTGCGCCAAACCGGCGCCAGCGACTGCACTCCGGTCGCCCATATCGGCATTGCTGCCTTCCGCCCCGGTGAAGAAGTGAGCAGCGTCATCAACCGCGGCGACCAAGCCCTGGCCCAGGCGCAGAGCAACAGCGCCAAATTCTGGGAACGTCTGGACGACTTCAACGCCGCACCGAGCCAAAGCCTCAACGACTGGCGCGGCTGGATCGACGACGCACTGAACAAAGGCAAACTGGAGCTGTACTTCCAACCGGTAGTCGACTGCGCCGACCGCCGCCGTGTACTGCACCACAAAGTGCTGGCGCGCTTGATCGACCCGCAAGGTGAAGCCATTGCCGCCGGGCGGTTCTTGCCGTGGATCGAACGTCTGGGCTGGACCGCGCGGTTCGACCTGGCGATGCTCAAACACGCCCTCGCTCACTTGGCCGCGCACCAGCAACCGATCGCCCTGAGCTTGTCGGCCGCCACCTTGCGGGAAGCGGATGCACAAACGCAGTTAATCACCTTGCTCAAAGAAAACCCGCAGCATGCGGCGTTAATGACCCTGGAAGTGGACGAGCGCCACCTGCCGCCACCAGCTGAATTGGAGCGTTTGAGCCAAGCCGTGCATGGCGCCGGGTTTAACCTGGGGCTGCAGCATTTCGGTGGGCGGTTTAGCTTGATCGGTAACCTGACGCACTTGGGGTTGGCATATTTGAAAGTGGATGGCACGTATATTCGAGCCATCGACCAGGAAACCGATAAGCGCATGTTTATTGAAGCGATGTTCCGCGCCACTAACAGCATTGATTTGCCGTTGATTGCCGAGATGGTCGAGACCGAGGGCGAGTTGCAGGCGCTTAAGGAATTGGGGATCAAAGGGGCTATGGGGCGGTTGATTGGGGCGCCAGCGCCTTGGCAGTCTTAAGCGCTTGGGTCTGCGCTGCGACGCCCCTCGCTAATTCGGCAGTAGACCAAGCTCAACAGCACAATCAAAAGCTGGTGCGCACAGCACACCCTACGGAGTCTCGCGGGTAGGCGACACCAGCGCCTAGCCCACGAGAAGCGTGGCTTAAAACCCCTCCGCCACGAGCGCTCGCTTAACCGCCTCGCGCTCTTTAAATGCCTCACGAAACCGCGCCAACGCCTGCAACTCATCCAACTTGCCAGCAACCCGCCCTGCCCACCCAACAAACACCCCTAGGTACGCATCAGCAATGGTGTAGCGCTCAGCTACCAAATACGGTTGCCCCTGCAAGTGCCGGTCTACATGCGCCAACGCCGTATACAACTGCTCCAACGCCCGTGCGCGAATGCCAGGATGGGCGCTCTCATCAGCGCTATAGCGCTCCGGCCGATTCAATGGGCGGAACGATGCGGTGTGCACTTCCGCCGCCAAGTAACTGATCCAACTTTGAATCTGCGCACGTTCCACACTGCCTACCGGGGCGAACAAGGTGGTCGCCGGCTTCAGGTCGGCGAGGAACGGCAATATCGCGCTGTTCTCGGTGATGATCCGCCCATCATCCAGCTGCAAGACCGGCACACGGCCCAGCGGATTGATCTGGTGTATTGGTGAGTCTGCGGTGCGCAATGGCACGCGCTCAACCTGGATGGGTAAATCCAATTCATGCACTACAACATGGGCCGCGAAGGAACATGCGCCGGGGGAGATATACAGGGTTGTGCTCATGGGGTTCGTCCCGGATTGGGGATGGAGTCCGGGCGCCGTGAAACGTAGCGAGCGAAGGTTAGGCAAGGCGAAAACGAGCGAACAAGCGGAGTTGGCTGTAGCCAATGAGCATTGTGAGCCCGTTTTCAACGCAGCCTAACCGAGCGCAGTAGTTTCACGGGGTCCGGGTACGAGAATAAAAGCGGCCACCCTGCCCCTGCCTGAAGAAGGGCGGCCAAAACCTTAAAACCATTTATCGCGCGGTGATCACCGACAATTTGGTAATCCCCGCCCGCTCAATCGAGGCCATGGCTTTGGCCACTTGGCCGTAGTCGACTTTCTCGTCAGCCTGCAATTGCACGCGCAGTTCGGCGTCTTTGGCTTTGGCGTTTTCCAGGTTGCTTTGCAGCAGCTCGGGTTGAATTTCGTCTTTGTTGAGGAAGACCTTGCCTTCGCCGTCGATGCTCACTACCAGCGGATCTTTCTGCTCGACCGGCGCTACCGCTTCGGTCTTCGGCAGGTTGATCGGGATGGCATTGGTCAGCAGTGGCGCAGTGACGATAAACACCACCAGCAGCACCAGCATCACGTCCACTAGCGGCGTTACGTTGATCTCGCTGAGTACTTCATCGCTGTCTTGTGTGGAGAACGCCATTACGAGGCCTCCTTCACTTTCTGCGCATTGCCGGCTGCTTTGCCGCCAGGCAGTTGGATGAGCTTGAAGGAGCTCTTCTGCGCCAGGCTGTAGAAGTCATGGGCGAAGTCGTCAAGGTCGGCCGAGTTGAGTTTCAGGCGACGCAGAAAGTAGTTGTAAACCAGCACTGCCGGCACTGCGACGGCGATACCCACACCGGTTGCGACCAGAGCTGCACCGATAGGCCCAGCCACGGTTTCCAGGCTCGCCGAACCGGCGGCGCTGATGCCTTTGAGGGCTTCCATAATGCCCCACACGGTGCCGAACAAGCCGATAAAGGGCGAGGTGCTGCCGATCGAAGCGACTACGGCCAGGCCCGACTCCAGCGAGCGACGCTCACGTTGAATCTGCTGCCGCAGAGCGCGTTCCAGGCGGTCCTGGTGGTTGATCGCTTGGCTCAGGTCTTGGGCATTTTCGTGCACTTGAATCGCGCCGAAGCCGGCTTGGGCTACGCGAGAAACAGCACCTGGCTGAGCATTGACCAAGTCGGCGGCGCTATCGAGGCTCGAGGCGCTCCAAAACAACTTCTGGAACTTGCGGTCCTGGCTCTTCAAACGGCCGAACTGCAGCGCCTTCAACAGGGCCAGGCCCCAGGTCAGCACGGAGAAACCAACCAGCAGCCAGATGACTGCCGCTTCAATCGATTCAAGTGGGGATGTGGCCAGTAAGCTCATGATTCAACTCTCTCTACTAATTCGCTAATCAGTTCGCGCCAGGCGCGGTATTTCGTTATCAGTGCAACTTGAAGCCGATGGGCACGCTGACCCAACCATCCTTCGCCACATCGCCCTGCTTGGAGGGCACGAAGCTCCAGCGTTTCACCGCTTGTACAGCGGCGTTATCCAACTGCTCGCGACCGCTTGAGGTCTGGATCTGAATCTCTGCCGGGCTGCCGTTGGCCAGTACATGCACCCGCAGCAACACAGTGCCTTCCCAACCCCGACGCATCGCCAACGGCGGGTATTCCGGCGGCGGGTTCTTCAAATACGCCGCGTTAGCCGACGGCGGTGTAACCGGTGCTGGCGCCGGTGGTTGCGGTGCCGGTGCTGCTGCTACCGGTGGTGGCGGTGGAGCGGGTGCTGGTGGCGGCGGCTCAGCCGGTTTAGGTACAGGTTTGGGCGGTGGTGCCGGTTTAGGTTTTGGAATCGGTTTGGGCGCCGGTTTCGCGGCCAGCTCATCAACCACAGGGGGTGGCGGCGGTGGCGGCTCAACCACAGGAGGTGGCGGCGGCGGTGGCGGCGGTTCAACCACGGGCGGTGCCGGGCGGGCAAACTCGATCTCCATCGGCGGAATTTGCGGTGGCACCACCGGCAGCGCTGGCGTGGCCTGCTGATTCAACCAATAGATCAAGCCACCGTGGGCAACCACGGCAAGGATCGCCAGCAACACCTTTTCACGACGACTGAGGGCGCCGACCGGGGCGACGTGATGGCGGCGGCTGTACGCCAGCGGCTCACGATGGCGATGGCCGAGATCGACCAAATCCGCGCTAACCGGCGCCTGCCGCAGCCGCTGCGTTGTCGCGGCGGTTTGAACATTGCCCATAAAAACTCCTTCAAAAAACAAAACCCCGCAACCAACAGCGCTGTGACCGCGGGACACTCAACAAGGCAAGAAGGCCAGTGCAGAGCGGTCTAAACGTTCTGGGCGCCATGATTGAGGAAAGCACTTAGCTCAAAAAGTAACTTTTTTCTCTTTTGTAGTAACTTTATGGAATAAAAATATCTATCCAATTGATATTTATGGAGTTTTTATTTTTACGATGTGAAAGGCATAAAAAACATGCCGGGAAGGCATGGAGGCTTTCTTGAAGTAGGACCTAAAGACCGAGCCGGCCCCCGCCCTCTCCCCCGGCCCCTCTCCCGCAAGCGGGCGAGGGGTGACGAAAACTCACGACCTAGCGCGGTCGGCTCCCTCGCCCGCTTGCGGGAGAGGGTTGGGGGCGGCCGGCTAGGCGAGGGGCTTTTGATCTGGCTTGTGATCCACCCGCCCCGTTCACCGCAAGGCCGAGCGGAGTCGTTGTGTAAGGGGGCGCCGGCTAGGTTGAGCGGCAGGAGCCGCGAAAGGCGTGGGGCCAGGGATGGCCCTGCACGCCGACCCCTGGAGCGACGAC
>LNAP01001605.1_pt1 | contig 23686 bp, 24 predicted proteins | sample 602601 | NCBI WGS metagenome assembly LNAP01 (sample SAMN02440304, study PRJNA202911) | soil metagenome | biome: Subtropical and temperate rainforests or woodlands; isolation source: soil samples (1 kg each in a 20% v/v slurry with milli Q water) were... ...
CCGTTGACGGCCGATGACACCACGGCGACCTTTGCCGGCCCGCCGCGCAAGTGGCCCAACATGGCAAAAGAAACCTGCATCATATAGTTGCCGGCCCCGCAACGATCCAGCAGAGACCCCAACAGGACGAAAATGAAGATATACGAAACCGATACGCCCAGGGCCACCCCATAAACGCCTTCGGTTGTCAGCCACATATGGGACACCATACGCTCGAGTGAAGCGCCACGGTGCGACAAGGCATCGGGCAACCATGGGCCCAGGAAGACATAAAGAATGAATATGGCGCCAAGCACCGCCATGGGTGCGCCGAGCGCACGGCGGGTTACCTCGAGCAGCAGCACAAGCCCGACGGCGGCCACGCTGATGTCCATGACCGTGGGAATTCCGGGTCTCGTCGAGAGCTCTTTGTAGAACAAAAACAGATAGGCGCCGCAAAACCCGGCAACCAGCGCAAGAACCCAGTCGTACCAAGGCATCCGGTCGCGGGGTGAGCTTTTACGCGCAGGGTAAGCAAGGTAGCCCAGGAACATGGCAATGCCCAGGTGCAAGGCGCGCGCCTCGGTATCGTTGAGGATGCCGAAATTGAACGTAAAGGGCAGCGGCGAGGCGTACCAAAGCTGAAATAGCGACCACAGGACAGCGCCCGAAAAAATGACGGCACCTGTTATTCCGCCTACCGTACGGCCGCCTCGATCAACGTCGGCAACCAGTTGCTCGAGCTTCGCATTTGTATGATCGGGGTGGTTGGTCACTGTGCTAGTCATGCATTTTTCCGTGGGGTATAGCCATAAGGGCGCCCATATGGGCGCCCTTTCTACCTGTTATTAAATTCGCGCCCTGAACCTTACAGCAGGCCTTTTTCCTTGAAGTACTTCTCGGCACCAGGATGCAGCGGGGCTGACAGGCCGTTCTTTGCCATGTCCTTGGCTTCGAGGTTCGCAAGCGCCGGATGCAGCTTCTTGAAATCTTCGAAATTTTCGAACACGGCTTTCACCACCAGGTAGACGGTTTCTTCAGGTACGTCTGCGGATGTAACGAAGGTGGCCAGCACACCGTATGTGCTCGTTTCCTGGGGATTGTTGGGGTACAGGCCCGCGGGAATTGTCACCTTGGCATAGTATGGGAAGTCGGCAACCAGTTTGTCGACCACTGGACCGGTCAAGGATATCAATTGCGCGCCACATGTAGTGGTCGGGTCCTGGATATTGGCGGATGGATGACCCACGCCATACAGGAAGCCGTCGATCTTGCCGTCGCACAAGGCCGGACCATGCTCATCCGGACGCAATTCCGACGCCAGCGAAAAGAAGCTCAGGTCCACCCCTTTTGCCTTGAGGAATTGCTCCATCGAAGCGCGGGTACCGGAACCAGGATTACCGACATTGAAGCGCTTGCCCTTGAAATCATCGAACGATTTGATGTTGGCGTCTTTGCGGGCCACGACTGTGAACGGCTCGGGGTGAATCGAAAACACCGAACGCAGTTTCTGGAAGCCACCGGCTTCCTTGAACTGCCCTTCTCCTTTGTATGCGTTATAGCCGACATCGGACTGCACCACACCGAGGTCAAGCTCACCGGCCTTGATGGTATTGATGTTGAACACCGAGCCACCCGTGGACTCCACGGAGCAACGAGTACCGTGTTCCTTACGGTCTTTATTGACCAGTCTGCAGATTGCGCCCCCTGCAGCGTAGTAGACACCCGTAACGCCACCGGTACCGATACTGACGAACTTCTGCTGGGCTGCCGCTGGCAGTGGCGCTGCGAGCGCTGCAAATATGGCGGCGGCACTGGTCGTCAACGCCAGCCGCTTGCTGAAAGAGACGGTAAAAAACGAACCCATTTTCTTCTCCTGATGGACTTTTAGGTGTGGCCCGAACGCGCTCGGGTCCGGCAGTCGTTTACCCTTGGGCAGCGGCAAAACCACGGCCACGGATAAAAAAGACATCCTACCCTTGTTGGCCAGTGTTCTGAGCAACAGAATCCTAGGGATTACCCTTGAACGAGATGGAAAATCAGGCGCCCACGTATTTGAATGTCCCGACAGCCGTTGCCAGCAGTTCGATATCATCAAGCCACACCTCGGCTCGCGCAAAAAAGACGCTACGCCCCTTGCGCACGATGTAGCCTTTCGCCACCAGCGTGGTGCCCTCTCCGCTGCTGACGAAATTCGTCGTGAGCGAGAGTGTCAGGCTGCGCAATACGGGGTCGCCCGGGGCGGAATAAAGTCCGCAATATCCGCATACTGAATCAAGCAAGGTACAAATTACACCGCCATGAATACGGCCAGTGCGGTTGCCCAGGTCGGCGGAAGTGTCCAGGCGCATCTCGGCATATCCGGGAGACCACTGGGCAAGCTGGATGCCGAGTCGCTCGAGAAATGGATTATCGATGGGGATGTGAGCAAGGGAAATGTCGGTCATGGAGGTCAGGCGAGCGTCAAACAGAAAGATAACAAGCATAAACGAGTTTCATCACTTGCTCGTCCGGGCGCATGGGTTCACGAGCTGCTCCGACCATCTTCAGGCGTGGGTACGGTCATGAATCCGGGCGTCGCCAATAACGCCGCCAACTGCGCGCCCTGGATCTGGGCCGCATGTATGCCAGGATGCTGCATCAGGAAGTTGATGGTGCCCAGGCAAATGCCGCGCGCCACAACCGGCACATTGATCACCGACTGCAGACCCAGTGCCCGGATGGCCTCAAAATCGTCGAACGATAGCCTGATGCTGGCCTCGTCCTCCCCCACGAACATGCGCTGCTCGATCAGTACCTGCCTTGCCCAATCGGTGCCCGCCTTTTCCTTGCTGCCGCCCACAGGATAGGCAGTGGGATTGGAACTATAGAGCCGCAAGACACGCTGGGTGGCGGGATCGTAGCTGTTCACGGTGCACAGGCTATGCTGCAGAAACTGGGATGCATACTGATCGACGGCAGCGAACAGCTCTTGAGGTTCCCTGCTACGTGCCGCTCGCGCGACGGGATCCAGGCCCTCGAATAGTTTCAGATTGTCGAATGGCATGGATTGCGCTACTCAATCTTAATGCCGAGATCGCGTACGATCTTGCTGTATTTCTCGGCGTCGAGCGCAAGATCGGCCGCGAACTGCTCGGGAGTGCTTTCCAGAACCTGGACCGCCATTGCCTCCATTTTCTGAATAACCTCCGGTCTTTTCAGTGCTTTATTTATTTCGGCATTCAAGCGGGCCACGAGTTCCGGTTGCATGCCCGCCGGGCCAAAGACGCCATACCACACCGCGAGCTCATAGCCGGGCAGCGTCTCTGCGACAGTCGGTACATCAGGCAACATGGGCGAGCGCTGGGCCTCGGTCACTGCCATCAGCTTCAGCTTGCCGTCCTTGACGAAAGGAAGCGACTGCGTACCGGCCGTAAACAGCAGCTTGGTCTGGTCGCCCACGGTGTCCACGACGGCAGGAGCGCCGCCGCGATAGGGAATATGCAGCATCTCGATACCGGCGGCCTTTTCAAACATGGCGGCACTGAGATGGTTGGTGGATCCGGCTCCTGCCGAGGCGTAGGCAATCTGACCCGGCCGGGTTTTTGCGTACGCAATGAACTCCGCCACATTATTGGCAGGAATGGACGGGTTGACGACCATCGTATTGGTGACAAGCGCGACTTTCGCGATAGGAGTGAAGTCCTTCACTCCGTCGAACGGCATGTCGCTGTACAGCGCCTGGTTCATGGTGTGTGTGCTCATGGAACCTACCAGAAGCGTATAGCCATCCGGCTTGGCCTTGGCCACCAGGCTGGACCCTATATTGCCGGAAGCACCGGACCGATTCTCGACGACCAAAGGCTGGCCCAGCACTTTCGAAAGCTGTTCGGAGAGAAGGCGAGCGAGAATATCCGTGGAGCCGCCCGCAGCCCATGGAACCACTAGCGTGATGGGTTTTTCCGGCCAGGCGGCATAGGCTGTCGGGACAGCACCCAGCAAAACCAGCCCGACAAAGAAGAATTTGCGTAAGGAATCAAGCATTTTGCACACCTTTTTTGAGAAAGACCGGATGAATCAGGATCTGAAATAGACTGCGACGTCGGAAATCAACGGCCCACCGCATAGCCCTGCATTCCTCGAGGATTCGCACCAGCGCGTAGAAGCAGCCCGCCGCCCTGCGCCGATTCGCGGGTGCATGCGCTGATCCGGCCTTCGGACCATGCCCCTCCCACCACCACATCATGACCTGCAGCACGCAGCCGTTGCAATGCTTCAGCTGGAAAACGCGACTCGACGACCAAGCGATTCGTTTTGACCGTCCGGGGCCAGAAGGAAGCCGGATAATGCTCTATATGCGAGGATGGAGCGTCAATGGCTTCCTGCAGATTCATGCCCAAAGCGCAATGGCGAAGGAAGAACGACACCGTCCATTGATCCTGCTGATCGCCGCCGGGCGTGCCAAAAGCCATGTAGGGTTCGCCGTCACGCAACGCCATGCCGGGAGAAAGTGTCGTATTGGGACGTTTCCCTGGCTGAAGATAGCCCGGCGTACCTTCATCCAGCCACGTCATTTGCAAGCGTGTGCTGATGGAAAAGCCCAGGCCCGGCACGACCGGACTGGAAGACAGCCAGCCTCCGGATGGCGTCGCGGCCACCATGTTTCCGTGTCGGTCGATAACGTCCAGATGACAAGTATCGCCGACGAATATTTCGCGCTCCGCCCAGGTACTGACTGGCGGCAAGGCGGCAAAAGTCGGTTCGCCGACGCCGTAGCGGCCGTCGAAGCCGGCCAACGCACGTTCGGCCGCTTGCAGGTCAGGCATGACGGGTGTGCGGCCCATCGGATGCCCCGGGTTTATCGATGTGGACGCTTGCGCACCGATTGCTTTTATCCGTTCAAGGGCATATTCATCCGACAACAAGGTGGATATCGGGACGTCGACATGATCGGGATCGCCATACCAGGCCAGGCGGTCCGCCATTGCAAGTTTGGCCACTTCGGCAGTGCGATGCAGGAACTCGGCTGAATCGGCCGCGTACGTCGCAATGTCCATGTGCCGCAGCATGGCCAGTTGCTGCAGGAAGACAGGGCCCTGCGACCAGGGTCCGCATTTGGCAACCGTGTAGCGGCCGAATTCTGTAAAGATCGGCTCTTCGTAGCCTGCCTTCCAACCAGCCATATCCGAAAGACGAAGCAGACCGGTGTGCTGTTCACCCGTGCAGTCGCGCAGCGATTCATTCGTGTAGAAATCATCGATCGCCTGCGCGACGAAACCGCGGTACCAAAGACCCAGCGCCGCATCTATCCTTGATTCCCGATCGATGCCCGTCGCGCTCGCATCCTGCACGATGCGCGTATAGGTCGAGGCCAGGGCGGGATTTCGAAAAAGTCCATCCAAAGATGGAACACGGCCGCCAGGCAACCACACCTCCGCGGAACTCTTCCACTCCTGTCGAAACAATGTCTCTACGGCAATGATGGCCTGCACGATGCGGGGCACCAAAGGGAATCCACTGTTCGCGTACTGGATCGCAGGCGCCAGTACGTCCTCGAGCTCCCACGTACCATAATCGCGCAGCATTGCCAGCCAGGCTCCGAAAGCGCCAGGTACCGTTGCAGGAAGCAGGCCCGTACCAGGCACGAGATCGAGTCCTTTGGCGCGGAAGTAGGCAGGTGTGGCCAGCGCGGGGGCCGGCCCTTGGCCGCAGATCACACGCATGCGGCGCTCCTTTTCGCTCCAGATCAGGATGGGCACCTCGCCGCCCGGACCGTTCAGGTGCGGTTCGACAAGCTGAAGCATGAAACCGCCGGCAACCGCGGCGTCAAACGCATTCCCACCACGCTCCAGGACGCTCATCGCCACCTGCGATGCCAGCCAGTGCGTGGACGAGACCATCCCAAAAGTGCCCCGCAGCTCAGGTCGTGTCGTAAAAGATTCCGGCATTGCTGTATCACCCAGATGCGAAAGAAGTACTGAGTATATCGACTGCGGAAAACCGAAACCATTGTTTTTGCGTAACGTAACCTCGTCATTGTGAACCGGCGTATCGTCCAATAAAAGTCAATCGGTGACGGCATCCTGATCGGCCTGCCGTGTCTCGATCGTATCCACTGCGCCCGCGGCACCGATAAGCTCCAGCCTCTCGTTTTCGAAATCGGCATGCAGTGGTTCCAGAACCGGCATGGTTTTGTTCGCCTTGGAAGACAGTTCGTTGAAGCGCGAGGTCTTGCCATATAGTCCCTGTTGTCCAGCCACCGCCTTCACGGTTTCGTTGTACTGCCTGCTCACGGTATCAAGGTTGGTACCCAGTTTCTTCAAGCGTTCCGCGACCACGACGACCTGGTTATAGATCTCGCCGGCGCGGGCGCTCAGTTCATGGGCTTGTTCATTGCTTCGTGCAACCATCCAGAGGTTTGCAACCGTTTTCAGTATGGGCATCAGTGTGGTGTGCGAGACCATGATCACATTATGGCGATAGCCATAATCGAAAAGGTCTCTGTTGTGCTTCATGGCCTCAATGTACGCAGGCTCTATGGGCATGAACATCAGCACAAAACTTGGGCTGCGCATGCCGACCAGATTGCTGTAGTCTTTCTTGCTCAGATCGTCGATGTGGTTGCGTACCGCTTTGACATGCGCATCGAGTGCGGCTTGGATCTCGGCCTCGCTGGACGCCGAGATCGCGCGTTCATAGTCGACCAGCGAAACTTTGCTGTCTATCACCATGTGCTTGAGGTCGGGCAGCTTGATGACGAAATCCGGGTGACGGTTATTGCCCAGGTCGTCCTTGAAGTGGGCCTGCGCCTGATAATGATCGCCGGGCACGAGCCCGGCCAACTGGAGTGTGCGTTCCAACTGCACTTCTCCCCAATTGCCTGTGGTCTTCTTGTCGCCCTTCAATGCGCTGGCCAGGGTATTGGCTTCCGAACTGATTTTCAGGCCCACTTCCAGCACACGCTTTATTTCGGAACCCAGTGAGACATTGCCACGCAGAGTCTCGTCATGGACTTGGTTTACACGCTTCTGGAAGCCATCGATCTGGTCACGAAATGGCCTGAGCATGACATCGAGCGAATTTTGACTGTTCTCAGCGAATGTTCTGCCTTTTTCTTCGAGGATTTCATTGGCGAGATTCTGAAACTCTGTTTTCAACTGGACTTTCGACGTCTCGAACGATGCCTTCATTTCCTGGAAGCTGGCCAGTCTCTCCGAATGCACCGCCTGCAATTCCGTCAACTCGTTGCTTAATCGGACCAGGCGCTGGCGCAGAGCATCCAGTTCCACATCTTTCATGGCGACATTGGTTCTGGTGTCATCAAGGCGCTCACGCAGGCCCACTATCGTCGAGTCGCTGCTTGCCAGTTGACGGTCGAGGTGTGCAATTTCTTCTTGCGCCCGCGCCAGTGCGTCGCGAACGGTACGCGATCGAGGCTGCGCAACCAAGACAGCCACGATGAAACCCAGTAAAGCTGCGCCAACAACCCAAAGGATCATAATGATTTCAGGAGTAAAGTACTTCACGGACGTATCCTTCTTTAAGAAAACATTTGCAGCCCGCCAGGGTGCAACGTCATAGCAAATCCATATATACACATTTCATGAGCATATAAACGACGCACTTTATATAGCTCATTGGCATGATAAATTAGGGCTTCTTATATTAAAGTGAGCATTGGTCCTTAACGTCGATCAATATCGCTAAATATTTTCGCAACTCTTCGGATTACATCATGCGCAGAATTTTTGCAGGTTTGGCCGGCGTCATTGCGCTGACCGCCACATTCTCCACCCCTGCCCTGTCCGCCGACTGGCCGCCCGTCAATAAACCAGTCCAGATCATTGTTCCGAGTCCGGGCGGGGGCGGAACAGGCGACACCATTGCCCGTCTCATTGCCGATCAGCTAAGCCAAAAGCTCAAAGGCAACTTCATCGTCGAAAACCATCCTGGTGCCAATGGCAATATCGGCGCCGGGATTGCCGCCGAAGCCCCCAACGACGGTACGCGGCTCCTGTTCTCGTGGGCCGGAACATTGGCGGTCAGCCCAAGCCTATACAAGAAACTGCCTTTCGATCCTCAGAAAAGTTTTGATGCCATTGGCCTTATCGCTCACGTACCCAACATCCTGGTTGTGAACAAGGAGCTGCCGGTCAACAATCTTGCGGAGTTCACCGATTACGTCAAGAAACACCCCGGAGTCGTGAATTTCGGCTCGACGGGCAACGGAAGCTCCATGCACCTGGCCGGCGAGCTCTATATGGCGGCGACCAGCACCAACATGGTACACGTGCCGTACAGTGCACCGGGCCAGGCTACGACAAATCTGATTTCAGGCGAGATCCAATCGATGTTCCAGCTTGTCCCAGGTATCGTGGGCCACGTCAAGGCCGGCAACGTCAAGGCGCTGGGCATCATGGCAACCGAGCGTTCCAGCACCTTGCCCGACGTGCCAACCATGGAAGAGCAAGGCCATCCGGAATTGTTGTCCGCAACCTGGTTCGCCCTCCTGGCGCCGAAGGGCACCCCCGCCGACATCATCGAGCGTACGAACAAAGCGCTAAACGAAATCCTGCAAGATCCGGAAATCAAACAGAAGCTGGCTGGAATGGGAGCGGCTACATTGGGCGGCACACCTCATGACCTGGACAACCTGCTTGCGTACGAGTTGAAGAAGTGGAATAAAGTCGTTAAGGACGCCGATATTCATATCCAGTAATCGCATGAGTCCTGGGAGGCTGCCATGTCTGAAACGATAGGATGGGTGGGATTGGGCAAAATGGGTACGCCCATGGCCAGGCGCCTGTTGCAGGCAGGCCATCCCCTGTACGTGTGGGCCCGCAACCCGGAGCAGACGCTTACATTGCGCAAAGAGGGCGCCAAAGTCGCCACCGATTTGCGCGAGCTTGCACAGCGTTGCCAGACTGTGTTTACGATACTCGGCGATACGCGCGATGTCGAAACTGTCTATGAGGGATTGCTGCCTGGCATGCAGCCCGATTCGGTATACATTGACATGACCACCGTGGCGCCGAAAACTGCCTCGACGCTGACCAAGCTGGTAGCCGCGCGGGATGCCAGATTCATGGACGCACCTGTTACGGGGGGCGTTGCCGGCGCGGCGCAAGGCACCTTGACACTGTTCATAGGCGGCGACGCCGCCCTCCTTGAACAATGCAGACCCCTGCTGGAGAGCCTGGGCCAACGCGCCATCCATTGCGGCCCGGCAGGTTCCGGCTACCGCATGAAGCTTGTCAACCAAACAATCATCGCCGGCACCTTCCTAGGCCTGGCGGAAGGCATCGCCTTGGCCCGTTCCAGTAACTTCGATCTCGGCCTACTGACTGACGCGCTGAGCAAAGGCACGGCCTCGGGCATGCTGTTCAATGCTTACGCGGAACGCATGATGCAGGGCAGTGGCGACGTCACCTTCACATTGGGCATGCTGCGCAAGGATTTGCGTCTGGCACAGGCAGAGGCCGAATATCAGCAACAACCCTCATTGTTTTTGAAGTTTGCCGTCCAGTGCCTGGACCGGGCGTGCGAACGATTCGGCCCGCATGCCGGAGTGCAGATGCTAAGCCAGCTGGATAGCTGAACCGAGGCCTTACTGCGCGGCCGGCATAGGCGCGGCCGGCACAGGCTCGCCCAGATTCAACATAAGGCGATTGGCCCAGGCAAAAATCGAGCTGGCATGCAGAAGGTCCAGGATCTCGGCATCGGTCATACCTACATCTTTTAACGACTGGATATCATCAGGTCCAATCTGCCCGGGCTCGAGGGTGAGTGCTATGGAAAAACCCACTATTGCCTTCTGGCGTTCGCCGGTTCCTGCTGTGCAGGGGTCCTCGAATACCTGTCTGACGGTTTCGTTCTGCTTGGCCAACTGTTCAAAGCGCTGTGCATGCACCGATGCACAATACACACAACCGTTGACCCGCGACACCGTCAGCGCGCCCAGTTCCCGTTCGGCGCGAGCCAGTCCGCCGGGCGCGTACATGATGGCGTTATAGGCCTCGGAACGTTGTTTCAGTATGGCTGGCTGATGCGCAAGCAGCAGGTAATAATCAGACTCCTTGGCCTTGGGGTGGCTCATTTCCAGCACCTCAATTTGCTGAGGTGTTGCTGTGTTTACGTCGACCACGTCCAGCCAGGCGTTCCAGTCCAGCGTCTCGTTGGTGTATCCCTTGATTCTGATCACGTCATTCATGATTGCGACCCCAGCTCCTTCATGGCCTGCAGGCCTGCGACCAAGCGGACCTGGTAAGACAGGAAGGCAATCAATTGAGCAAGCGTAATAATATCGGGCGTGGCAATGCCGGCGCTTTGTAGTGCCTGCACTGCTGCCCGGTCACCTTCGATCGGTTTGAGAATGAGTTTGGCGGTAAACGCCAGCAGCGCGGGCAGACGGCCCGGCTGCAAGTTCTCCAACCGATTCCGGGCCACGGCATCCAGAATGGCCGCATCGACGTCATACTGCCGAAGCATGTCCAGATAATGGCGCTCGAGGCCAGGAGCTGTGGAAAGGACACAAGCGTGATACGCCACCAGCAGTCTTTCATCGATAGTCAAACCGCTGGCCGCAGGATCAAAAAACAGCTCATAACTGCCCTGTGTGGCGACCGCAACCTTTTCGCGCACATGGCGCATTGCATGGAGGGCGTCGTCTGGTGTCAAACCCACCACACGGTCTATCAGGTCGCCGTCGGGCGACGCGTTGTTGGTATCGTTCATGACTTTCCTTCCTTATCCGGCAACACGCCATTCGTCGCCAAAGACTTCCGGATCGTCGAATGCGAGCAGTTGCGCGTAATGTTCCTGAATATTTTCCCCATATAGCAAACTGGCTATGCCTTGGGACAGACGCGTAGCGCCATCGCTGATGGCCGGGATATCGCCCGATACCGTGCCGTGTGTCAGTGTTGCCGGGTAGCAGAAACAATGGATACGCGACAAACCCGGCAGCTCGCCCTTGTGTTTCTCCTGGAATTCAAAACTGGGACCCAGATCTGGCGAGTCGAGCAGTTCGCGGTCGTCCACACCTTCTGTGGGCGTGTAGCGGTCGCCCCATACTCGCAGATGCGGAGCAATGGTTGCGTATTCCGGCCGACTATGCCAGTCAATCACGAATCCGGTGGACAGGATAAGGAAATCCAGTTCAAAGTTTGTGCGGGGCGTTTCGACCCGTAGCGTCTGCCCTTGATCAATGACCCGCAGAACAGGCGAACCGAGATGAAAATGGGCATGAGCGTGCCGTGTCACGCGCAATACGCTTGCGCGCGGAGGTGGCACCTGTTGGGCATTGATGTAATGCCGTATGCGCCATTTCCATTCGTCAGGAAGGTCGACATACCCTTGGATGAAACCAGGATTTCCGGCTCCCTTGGCCTTGTTGATGCGCGGAATATCGCTACGGCGTATCAGCACATCCACGCGTGCCGCACCGTTCTCCAGCGCGGTGCCCGCGCTGTCCATGGCAGAAGCGCCTGCGCCGACAACGCCGACACGCCGGCCGCTCAGCATGGAATAATCCAGCGGGTCGGACGAATGCGCCCAGCGTTCACGCGAGGCGGACTGGATGAACTCCGGAACGCTTGCGCCGCCCAGGCCGGCGCGCCCTGTGGCAAGCACCACGCGCCGCGCATACACCGATAATGTTCTTGACGGCGTCCGCATCTGCAGTTCGACGTAGTCCGCAAAGGGAACTATGTTGGTCACCACGTGCTCGTTGCGAACATCGATCTTCATTGCACGCCGGTACCAACGCAGGTAGTCCATCCATAGAAGGCGGGGAATTTTGTCGAGGTCATTCCATGCGTCGGTCCCGAATTGCGCCTCGTACCAGGCACGAAACGTCAAAGCCGCCAAGCCAAGCGCCGGGCCGGTCAGTTGTTTTGGGGACCTCAGCGTCTCCATACGGGCAGTGGTCGCCCAGGGTCCCTCGAAACCTTCGGGCGCGCTGTCGAACACGCGTGCAACCATACCCAGGTTGCCCAATGCGGCGGCCGCAGCCAGGCCGGCCATACCAGCGCCGACGATCGCCACTTCGAGCAGAGGCTGACCGTTAACCATGCCTGCGGGCACCCATCCCTTGGCAGGCAGGTCGAGCCAGGCGAGATCCTGGGCCAGGCGTTGTTCAAGGGCGAGCAAACCCTGAGGGTTTGAAAGAATGATACTGGTCATGAAAGGGCAATAGTGCTGTTACGGCCTAAAGCGTATCACTAACCCGATCTGAAGACAGCGGGACCGGTTGCGGAATTGTCGGCAAGCCGCTGAGGTCGCCGCGTGCAAAGTCGGGAATGCTTTCGTTGGCGTAGTCCCACATGGTTTGAATAAGACGCTGCCCTTCCTCGGGCAAAACCCGGTCGCGATGCGTGATGACGCCCATCATGTAGGGAATGTGCGCATTGAAGGGCCGGTACACCACGCCTACCGGAGCAAAAGCGGTCGATGTGAACGGGTCCATAAGCGCTATTCCAACGCCTGCGCGAACCAGCGCCAGGGCATTCATATATGAAGACGTTTCGATATGTCGTCTCGGGTTAGCTCCCGCGTTTTGCAGCAGGGCCGTGGACAGGCGGTGTCGCAAGCCGGACGCATTTGACAGGGAGATCACGGTATGTGAACCCAGGTCGGCCAGCTTGATGACGTCGTTGCCCGCCAGGGGATGACCGGCAGGCAGCGCCACCAGGCAAGGTGCCTGGCCTGACCAATGCAGATGGCAGCGGCCCAGATCGATAGGAAGACTCGTGATGCCGATATCCGCCAAACCGTCTTCCACAAGGCGTGCAACTTCGGCGGGGTGCGCCACTTCGATCTGCATCTTGTCTTCGAAGATAGGGTTGATGCGCTCCAGTCTGCCCACAACTTCCGCCACGAGCGACGTGCACAACGACATGTTGGCAGCCAGACGCAGCGGCCGAGGCTGGCCTCGGGCGATTTCACGCGTCCGGGTGTCGAGTTGCTGCAAGCCTGCCAGCACATTGTGCACTTCTTCGTAGAATTCACGCCCTTGAGCCGTCAGTGTGACTTGGGGGCGGGTTCGCGTGAAGAGCACGAAGCCCAATTCGTGCTCCAGGTCTTGCAGCTGCCGACTGACGACAGGTTGCGAACGGTCGAGCACCCGTGCGGCCGAAGTTACGCTGCCCGCGGAATAAACTGCGGCAAATGCCTCGAGTTGGCGGATTTCCATAAATCAATCAAAAGCCGGATAAGGGTGAATGCGGATTGCATCAGACGCATATTATACTTTTTGAAATTATTATTATATTTATCTTACACAATCCGCATAGTCACTGTGGCGTTTCCGGCCTTTTGACTCCGAAGCAATTTTCAAGCGCGGGAAAGGTGCCGTTGCGTACGTCGGCCGCGTAGTGTTCCACCGCAGATCGGATCACCGCGCCCACATCGGAATATTGCCGGGCAAACTTGGGTATGCGCGACCCGCTCAAGCCCAGGATATCTTCCGTGACAAGTATCTGACCGTCACAGGCAGGCGAAGCGCCGATGCCGATGGAAGGAATTCCAAGGCTTTCGGTGATCCGCCGTCCCAAAGCCTCGGCGACGCCCTCAAGGACCACGCCGAACGCCCCTGCCTTCTCGTGCGCCAACGCATCCTCCAATATGCGTTCGGCCGACTCATCGTTCATGCCCTGCGCCTTGAATCCACCCATGGTGTTCACATACTGGGGCATCAGACCCACATGCGCCAGAACCGGAATTCCGCGGTCGACGAGAAACCGCGTGGTGTCGGCAAGAGCCACGCCGCCTTCCAGCTTGATGCCGTCGGCGCCGCTGATCGCCAGTACTCGCGCCGCATTCGAAAATGCCTGCTGCGGCGATTCCTGGTAGCTGCCGAAGGGCATGTCCACAATAATGCAGGCATGACTGGTCGACCGCACGACTGCTGCCGCATGCGCCGCCAACTGGTCGGCCGTGATCGACAGCGTATTGGGCAGCCCATAGGCAACCATTGCCGTCGAATCACCGATCAGGATCATGTCGAGCACGTCGTCAAGCAAGCGCGCAAAGGGCGCACCATAGGCTGTAAGCGCCGCAATCTTTTTCTGGCCTTTATACGCCATGAGCTGCGGCACGCTGATGCGCCGTGCCTCGCTATGCACACTCATTTCTTTACTCCCTTTAAATTGAACATCGCAATCGGAGCGGGTTGAAGGTTTTGCCGCCTGACAAGCACCGTATAATCAATCAGGATCAACTATAGACTAAACCGCCGGCCGGCCAGTTCGACCCATCCGTACCGCATGGCATCGTGGCCTCGTCACGATCGCAGCGCCATGCTTCCTGTGCAACCATGGAGAATCAACATGCTTAGCAGCCAGAAGACCGTATCGTTTCATGACGGGCGCAGCGCCCCTCAGTTGGGAATGGGCGTGTGGCAAGTCGAAAACGATATTGCCAGCTCGATCGTGAAAACAGCAATCGACATCGGCTACCGCTCCATCGATACAGCGGCGATATATGGCAATGAAGCAGGTGTGGGCCGCGGTATTGCCGAATCGTCCGTCAAACGTGAAGAACTTTTTATTGCAACCAAGTTATGGAATGATCGCCACGGCCACGATAGCACCAAAGTCGCCTTCGAAGAGAGCCTGGAAAAATTGGGGCTCGACTATGTCGATCTTTATCTGATTCATTGGCCGGTTCCCAAGGTCGGACTCTTTGTCGACGCCTGGGAATGCATGATCCAGCTTCGTGATGAAGGGCGTGCCAAGTCCATAGGGGTCTGCAACTTCAACGTCAACCACCTCGAGCAATTGCTGGACCAGACAGGCGTATTGCCCGTCGTCAACCAAATCGAACTGCACCCGCAATTTCAACAGGCCGAGCTGCGCGAATTCCATGCAGAACACGACATCGTCACCGAAGCGTGGAGCCCTCTGGGCCGCGGCCGCCTGTGGGATGACCCCACCCTCAACGACATTGCACGCAAGCGTCAACGGTCCGTGGCCCAGGTGATGCTGCGGTGGCATATACAACTTGGGAACATGGTTATTCCGAAGTCCGTCACCCCCAGCCGCCTGGAAGAGAACTGGCGGATCTTCGACTTTACCCTCGATGACGACGACATGGCCGCCATTGCACGCCTCGACCGGCCCGATGGCCGGGATGGCCCCGATCCAGAGCTCTTTCGTCTGTTGAAAGCCTGACGGCGACAAGGCGCGGCCGAGCGGCACGCGCTATACGCCTGCCGCCCGACGCGCGCCGCGGCTAAAGAAAGCAGCCAGCCCGGGAGCACATGCAAACACTGCAAACAACGCGAGGGCGGCGTGCTGTGCGCCTTCAATGCCTCCAGGCTCGATAAATCCCGCTGCGTTGGTGACCATGCCGGCCAAACTGGCACCCATTGCCATGGCGTACAGTTGCAAGGTAGTGATGGCCGACGATGCAATGTTCTCCTGCCCCGGAGGCGCCGACTTGAACACTCGCGTCAATAAATTGGGCCAGCAAAGACCCACCCCCAGACCGACGCCCAATAACGGTGGAATCAACCACTCGGAATCGTATCCCCCAAATGACAAACTGGTCGACGGCATGACATAGGCTAGCATCAGCAGCGACATGGCCGACAGAACGGGCCCCCCTACAATAAGGCGATTTACCGTCGCCGTGGACCTGCTGGAGCTGATGAACGAACCCAGCGTCCATCCGGCCGACATCAAGGCAGTCCAGTAGCCGGCTACAAGCGGCGTCTTGGCATGGATAATCTGCAAGAAATAGGGAATATAAATTTCGGTGGTCACACCCACGCTCAGCAGGCAGATGCATGCATACAAGCTGCCCAGAGCCGAATGCATGGAATACGTTCCCTCTGGAAACAGCCTGACGCGCGCATGCTTGTCGGCCCATGCAATCAGGACGGTCATCAACAAGCCCGCCGCAATTCCAACGGCATTCCAGACGGGCTGCGGCGAAAGACTGGCCACCGATACCATCAGCACCGATACGGCCAGTAAAGAGATCTTGCCCAACGGTGCTTCGACCGGTCTGTCTTTGACGGGCGTATGATCGACAACCTGGGTAGACACCAGCCAGCCCAGCACCGCGGCAAGGGGCAACACCATCCAGAACGCCAAACGCCAATGCCCCGTCTGGGCAAATATGCCGCCTATGGCAGGCCCCGACAAAGTGGCCACGCCCCACATGCTGGACACGAGCACCATGGCCCGCGACCAAAGGCGCTCTTCGAACACCAGGCGGACCGACGAATAGCTCAGTCCCAGCAGAAGACCGCCGCCCATGCCCTGCGCGCTGCGTCCCAGCAGCATCCAGGGCATGGAAGGCGCCGACGCGCAGCCTGCCGTACCGATGACAAAAACGAGAATGGCCAGCTGAAACGCTCTTCGCGGGCCGAAGGAGTCCATCGCCTTGGGCGACAACGCTGATCCGAGAATGGATGCGACCACGAACAGCGTGGTGTTCCAGGCGTAGTATTCCAATCCGCCGATGTCCTGCACGACCGAAGGGAGTATGGTGGTGACGATGTAGACATTGACGGCATGCAGCGCGACGCCACCTGACAACGCCAAGGACCGCAGACCGTTGCGGCCCGAAAGTAGCTCAGACCAGGATGCTGCCTGTTTTGTGTGCATAAAAGCGAAATGACTCGTATAGCAGCCGGTTAATCCGGTGTTCCCGCTGGTTAGTAATGCGGCGGCTTTTCCTGCGTGTAGCTGCCGGCATCGGGATGGGGGTCGCCTGCATCGCCGCCGCCGCCCTCGCCAAGCCGCTTAATGAGTGCAGTGCAAAGCAGACGCAACTCGTCGATCTGCTTTTGCTGCTGGTAAACCACGCGGTTTAGCTCCTGCGTCAAATCGTCCTGGCTGGTCAGCTTGATTTCGATGTCGATAAGGCGTTCTTCGATATTCATGTTTCCCCCTGCTGCTTGGAAGGCGCTATTCTAACCGGCGCACCGGCGCACCGGCGCACCGGTGGCGCCGGAAAGCGTGACGCAGGTATAGTTCGGGACGCGACACCACCGCGGTCAAATCACCGCAGTACTGACCGGCCATGGTCATGACAGCCCCGAGCTGGACTTGATCTATTATCTGGCCAGACCAAGTCCGTAGGCGTCCCTCCTTGGCCTGGACCTACCTGCCGAGCAAATTGCGCAACACGTATTGCATGATGCCACCGTGGCGATAATACGAAGCCTCGCTTGGCGTATCAATGCGCACCAGAGCATCAAATTCGACGTCACCCGCCCTGACTTTTACGGTGGAAGGTATGCGCCCCTCGTTCAGGGTGGTGATCCCGACGATATCGAACACCTCTTCGCCCGTCAGCCCCAGCGATTGTGCATTCTGGCCGGGCACGTATTGCAGCGGCAGCACCCCCATTCCCAGCAAATTCGAGCGATGGATGCGTTCATAGGACTCGGCTATGACGGCGCGCACTCCCAGCAGGACAGTACCTTTGGCCGCCCAGTCGCGAGACGAACCTGATCCGTATTCCTTGCCCGCCAGAATAACCAGTGGCGTGGCTGCTGCCAGGTAGGCACTGGATGCCTCGAAAATGGTGACGACAGGGCCGCCATCCTGCGTGAAATCACGGGTATAACCACCTTCAGTGCCCACCGCCAATTGATTGCGCAACCTGACATTGGCAAAGGTGCCGCGGATCATCACCTCGTGATTCCCCCGCCGCGATCCGTAGGAGTTGAAATCTGCCGGCGCCACGCCATGGTCGGTGAGGTATTTGGCCGCGGGCGAATTGCGGGCGATGGAGCCCGCAGGGCTGATGTGGTCGGTGGTGACCGAATCGCCCAATTTGGCCAGTACGCGCGCACCCGCAATATCGGACACGGGCTCGGGGTTACGAGGCATGTCGTGGAAGTAAGGCGGCTTGCGCACGTAGGTCGACGTGGCGTCCCAGTCGAAAATGTCCCCCTTGGGCGTGGGCAACTGGCGCCATCGTTCGTCGCCGGCAAAGACATCGGCGTAGCCGCTTTTGTACATATCGGACACGATCGACGATTCGACGACCGCCGCTACGTCGGCCGCCGACGGCCAGATATCTTTCAGGTAAACATTTTCCCCATCCCCATCGGTGCCGATCGGGTCGTTGAACAGGTCGATGTCCATGGTGCCTGCCAAGGCATACGCCACCACCAAGGGAGGCGACATCAGGTAATTCATTTTTACTTCGGCATGGATACGACCTTCGAAGTTGCGATTGCCGGACAATACCGACACGACGGAGAGATCGTGTTCGTTGACCGCCGCGCTGACCTCCGGAATCAGCGGACCCGAGTTGCCGATACACGTGGTACAGCCATAACCCACCAGATTGAACCCGAGGGCGTCCAGATATTGCGTCAACCCGGCTCGGTCGTAGTAGTCGGTGACCACGCGGGATCCGGGCGCAAGACTGGTCTTGACCCATGGGCGACGGCTAAGGCCTCTATTGACAGCATTCTTGGCCAGCAAGGCGGCGGCAAGCATGACGGTGGGATTCGATGTATTGGTGCAAGATGTGATTGCCGCAATGACTACCGAACCGTGGTCTATCTGGCCATGGGAATCGTCGGGGAAAGTGACCGAGATGGGGTCGCGTGCCCGCAGGCCGCTGACAGGCGCTTCGTCCACATGGTCAGTAGGCTGGGGCGACCGGATATCGGACTCGCTGCGCGATGGAGTGTCCGAAGCTGGAAAGGACTCTGCCACTTCCTTATCGTATCCCTGCGGCTTCTGTTTGGGTTCATCCACGAAGGTGGCCAAAGCACCACGGAAAGCCTTTTTGGATTCCGACAGCGATATGCGGTCCTGGGGACGCTTGGGACCGGCGATGGACGGAACTACGGTGGACAGATCCAGTTCCAGCCTTTCGGAATAGCGCGGTTCCACCTGGGGATCGTGCCAAAGTCCCTGTTCTTTGGCGTATGCCTGGACAAGAGCTACCTGCTCTGGGCTACGTCCAGTCAGCTCCAGATAACGCAATGTCACATCGTCGATCGGGAAAATGGCGATGGTGGATCCGTATTCCGGACTCATATTGCCGATGGTGGCGCGGTTGGCCAACGGCACCGCCGCTACGCCAGGGCCGTAAAACTCGACGAACTTCCCGACAACCCCGTGCTGACGCAAGCGTTCTGTAATGGTCAAGACAAGGTCGGTCGCCGTGGACCCTTCCGGCAATGAGCCAGTAAGCTTGAACCCTACGACACGTGGAATCAACATTGAAATGGGCTGGCCCAGCATGGCGGCTTCGGCCTCGATCCCGCCCACTCCCCATGCAACGACGCCCAGGCCATTGACCATGGGCGTATGCGAGTCGGTTCCCACGCAGGTATCGGGGTAAGCGCTGACCACGCCGTCGTTTTCTTGGGTGAAGACCACGCGCGACAGATGCTCAAGATTGACCTGGTGAACGATGCCGGTGCCCGGCGGCACGACCTTGAAGTCATGAAAAGCACTCTGTCCCCACCGCAAAAACTGGTAGCGCTCGAGATTGCGTCCGTATTCGATATCAACGTTTTGCTCGAACGACGACTTGGATCCGAATGTATCAACAATTACCGAGTGGTCGATGACGAGTTCGACCGGAGCCAATGGATTGATCCGGGCGGCATCGCCACCCAGCGCTTGCATGGCTTCGCGCATCGCGGCCAGGTCGACTACGGCCGGCACACCTGTGAAGTCTTGCAAGACAACGCGTGCAGGCGTGAAGGCGATTTCGCGATTGGGTTCTGCATTGGCGTCCCAGGCGGCCAGCGCCCGGATATCGTCGCCTGTGATGTCGGTGCCATTTTCTGTGCGCAGCAGGTTTTCCAGCAAGATCTTCAGGCTGTACGGCAGGCTAGCCACATTCAGTCCAGGTCCTGCAAGGGCATTGAGCCGGAAAATTTCATAGGGCTTGCCGTTGACGTCAAGCGTGCCGCGAGACCCGAAACTATTCACACTAGCCATGATGAATCTCCTGTAGTTTAGTTGTCTGTCCGTTGCTGGGTAAGGCCAGCATTCACCTTATCACGAGCAACGCCCAAGACCAACTGGATCGCACGCACGCCTGGATGAAAACCCGTATTGCCCCCACCGCCAATCCGGGCAATCAGCAAGCGGGCGGCCATAGTCGTTATATTCTGACATACCCTCTCTTCACGCCACGGAACATCCATGAGCTACCCTCTTTTCTTCGAGACCGCCATCAGCCTGACCATGTACGACCCGCTCGCCGAGCTTCTGGGAGCGGCCGAGAAAGGACTCATCGAATACACCTACACCGATATCGTCAAGTTGGCCGGGCATTCATGCCCTACCGTGGCCGGCGCCTACCTCATGACCATCAAGGCCCTCGAACATCTTTACGGAGACGAGTATCCGCAACGAGGCGACATAAATGTCGAATTCCGTGACGACCAATTGCATCAAGTCACGGGTGTCATGGCCAACGTCGTGGGCTTTATGACCGGGGCCACCACCGACAGCGGATTCAAGGGTTTGGCGGGCAAATACGACCGCCGCAACCTCATGTCGTTCAATGCGCCGATTGGCGCCGAAATCCAGTTTCAGCGACGCGATACTGGAACCAAGGTAGGCGTGGATTTCAATGCCAGCGTAGTGCCCGCCGCACCGGGCTTGATGCCGATGCTGCAAAAAATCCTCGCGGGCAAGGCCAGTCCCGATGAAAAACGCCAGTTTGCCGCCGCCTGGCAGGAACGGGTCGAAAAAATCCTGGCGAACGTCGACCATCCCGACTTGGTCACCTATGCCCGATAGGCCCCGCTTGCCAGGAATGTTATCCTAGGGCTTCCGCCTACAGGAAATAAGATGACGTTCGTGGTAACCGAGGCGTGTATTCTGTGCAAGTACACTGATTGTGTCGGCGTTTGCCCCATGGACTGCTTCATGGAAGGCCCAAATTACCTGGTGATCAACCCCGATGAATGCATAGACTGCTCGATATGCGTGCCCGAGTGTCCGGTGAACGCAATCGTCAGCGATCATGAGATTCCCGACCATCAACAGCATTTCATCGACATCAACCGCCAATTGTCGCAGAATCCCGGGTGGAAACGTATTTTGCGCGTCAAGTCGCCCCTGCCCAACCATGAACGGTGGGCGACCGTAAAGGACAAATTGCAATACCTGCAGCGCGAGCATCCCTGACACTTGTTTCTTGCCGAGAACCAACATGCCTACTTTTCTCTCAAAATCCATTATTGCTATGACCGCAGCACTAGCCGCCCTCCATTCAGGCATGGCATCGGCCGCAGCGGTGCGCTATGAGGTTGAACCCACGCACACCTTCGTCAATTTCGAGGTCAAGCATTTCAACACGTCCACCGTTCGTGTGCGTTTCGACAAGGTCGACGGCTTCGTGGAACTGGACCGCCAGGCAGGCAAAGGCAAGGCCGAAATCGTGATCGATACCGGTTCCGTAAGCTCCGGCACGCCCGACTTCGACAAACACTTGAGCAGTGCGGATTTCTTTAACGTCGCAAAATTTCCGCAGGCCCGTTTCGTCGGCACCGACTTTCGCTATGATGGCGACAAACTCAAATCCGTCGCCGGCGAACTTACCATGTTGGGCAAGACAGCGCCGGTAACGCTGGCCGCAAGCAATTTCAACTGCTACGACCAGCCGGTTTTGAAGGTATATGTCTGCGGTGGAGACTTTGCAACCGAAATCAAACGCAGCGACTGGAGCATGAACTGGGGTATAGACATGGGCGTTCCTGACCGCGTACGCCTGTTGATTCAGATCGAAGCCATACAGAAATAAAGTGGCATAGCCTGCCGCTATCAAACAAATGCACACAATCAACTGTCCCCGCTTAATGATAGTCATTATCATCAAAGCTTAGTTGATTGTGGAGTTTCTCATGTTTATAGTCGCTCAAAAGACCAGCCAGGTCATGCTGCACATGTCGGTCGCCTTTGGCGTCACCTATGCATTTACCGGCTCATTGGCCACTGGCGGGATGGCCGCCGTCCTCGAACCGATTTGCAACGTCCTGTTGCTGCCATTGCACGACCGATTATGGAGCAAGGTAGGCGCGGCAAGATGCACAAGCCCTCTGCCCCACTAGGCACCGGACTCAATCCATATCGATCAAGCAATAGCGGCTCGTGCCGCCGTCCATAAAAAAGACGCCTTCATCGCGAATAGGAAAACACCATGACGCGGATCAATTGCGTTCCTGTCGAAGAGCTTAGCCGCGAGCATCTTATTGCGGAATACCGGGAATTGCCGCGCGTGTTCGCGCTTGCAAGAAAGGCGGCTGAGCGTAAAGACATCAAGAAAATTGACTTTTACACGCTCGGGAAAGGCCACGTCCTGTTTTTCTACACGCGCCTGGCCTACCTGGCGCGGCGTCACATTGAACTGGTGAGTGAGATGCAGCGTCGAGGTTACACGCCCAACTTCACCGCATCGCTGCAAGAGTCCCATGCCGACATTCCCGCTGAATTGTGGGGAGACTGGGCACCTACGAAAGAAGCCCTGGCCATTAACCGACAGCGTATCGCTGACCGGCTGGGGAATAAAGACGGAAATCAACCGCATGGTCTACCGTAGCGGACTCGCGCGGGTTGCCGGACGAGCAATTGCGCGCACGGCACGCGGCTGGCGGACTGAAGTAAAGTGCCGCATGCAGTGCTATCCTTTATGTCTGCGCAAGCGAAAGCTCCAATGGCGCCGCATGAGTCCCATGGCTTGCGGCATGTCCGGAAACCACGGCCATGCACCACGCTGGCCCAGCACGGCCGCTTGCGCCGGGATATGCATCAAGTCATAGAGTTTCGCCTATGCGCGCACTTTTCAAAGATCGTAAAGACGCGGGCCGCCAATTGGGCCTGGCATTGGTCGATCATTTCGCCCGGCGTAGCGACGCCCGGCGTGACGATATATTGGTTCTTGGACTGGCCCGTGGCGGTGTACCGGTTGCTCGTGAAGTGGCCAGCCTGCTGCGTGCACCCCTTGATGTCTTGCTCGTACGTAAGCTCGGCCTGCCGAAACAGCCTGAATACGCCATGGGAGCTATCGCCAGCGGCGGTGTCACCGTGCTGGATGACGAAGTCATACAGACCATGGGTGTCAGCGAGCAAGCCCTTGATGCGGTGATGGCCAGGGAGCGAAAGGAACTGGCCAGGCGGGAAGCACTCTATCGCCGCGAGCCCTCCAGCACTATAGAAGGGCGCACCGTGATACTGGTGGATGATGGCCTGGCCACGGGATCAACCATGCGTGCCGCCATCGCCAGCGTCAAACGGCGTCTGGCCCGGGCCGTTGTGGTCGCCGTGCCTGTAGCTGCCAGCGAAACCTGTGAAATGATCCGGCAAGAGGCGGACGATGTGATCTGCCTGGCCACGCCGGAAATATTTCGAGCGGTGGGATTGTGGTATCAGGACTTTCCCCAGGTCAGCGATGATGAAGTCCGGGAGGCACTGGCGTGAAATCACACCTGAAACCCTCGTAAAGCCAAGCCTTATGCCGGCCTTGGAAAGAGCGATGAATCCGTATGAATAACGATTAAAGCCGAGACCGTTGTAAATTTTACGACTTGATAACGAAAAGTAGCTTTTCCGAGTAGACATTATGCTCCGAAGGGATTACATTCCTGCTTAGGTTTTCAAGTTCGTTGAAGTTAGCACAAACCAGTACCAGAAAAAACTGTACTTTTTTGCTCATATCTCCACGCCTTGACAGTCTTTTGCAGAGCATGTCGCTCGTCTTTTTAGGGATCGCAAGAAATGGCAACAGAAAC
>LNAP01002973.1_pt1 | contig 23680 bp, 20 predicted proteins | sample 602601 | NCBI WGS metagenome assembly LNAP01 (sample SAMN02440304, study PRJNA202911) | soil metagenome | biome: Subtropical and temperate rainforests or woodlands; isolation source: soil samples (1 kg each in a 20% v/v slurry with milli Q water) were... ...
GCGACGTCCGCTGTGAACTGAGACCGTCGAGAGTATCGAATCAATGCCGCACATTTTGATCGTCGAAGACGAAACAATTATCCGCTCCGCCTTGCGCCGTCTGCTGGAACGTAACCAGTACCAGGTCAGCGAAGCCGGATCCGTGCAGGAAGCACAAGAGCGTTTCAGCATTCCCACATTTGACCTGATCGTCAGCGACCTGCGCCTGCCGGGCGCCCCCGGTACCGAGTTGATCAAACTTGGCCAGGGCACTCCGGTGCTGATCATGACCAGTTACGCCAGCCTGCGTTCGGCCGTCGACTCCATGAAGATGGGCGCGGTGGATTACATCGCCAAGCCTTTCGATCACGACGAAATGCTCCAGGCCGTCGCGCGAATCCTGCGTGACCGGCAATCGGCGCAAGCCAGCGGTGAACCGGTCGTCGGCAAAACGAGCAATGGTGCCGCGAAAAATGGTGTCGACAACAGCAACGGCGAAATCGGCATTATCGGCTCCTGCCCGCCGATGCAGGACCTGTACAGCAAGATCCGTAAAGTCGCGCCAACCGATTCCAATGTCCTGATCCAGGGCGAGTCCGGTACCGGTAAAGAACTGGTAGCACGCGCCCTGCATAACCTGTCTAAACGCGCCAAGGCGCCGATGATTTCGGTGAACTGCGCGGCCATTCCGGAAAGCCTGATCGAGTCCGAACTGTTCGGCCACGAAAAAGGCGCCTTTACCGGCGCCAGTGCCGGGCGTGCCGGGTTGGTGGAAGCGGCGGACGGCGGCACCTTGTTCCTCGATGAAATCGGCGAACTGCCACTGGAAGCCCAGGCCCGCCTGCTGCGTGTGTTGCAGGAAGGTGAAATCCGCCGGGTTGGCTCGGTGCAGTCGCAGAAGGTCGATGTACGCCTGATTGCCGCGACGCACCGGGATCTCAAGAGCCTGGCGAAGATTGGGCAGTTCCGTGAAGACTTGTATTACCGCCTTCACGTAATCGCCCTGAAACTGCCGGCCTTGCGCGAACGCGGTGCGGACGTCAATGAAATTGCCACTGCATTCCTCGCGCGGCAGAGCGCACGGGTCGGCCGTACCGATCTGAAGTTCGCCCTGGATGCCGAACAGGCCATTCGGCATTATTCCTGGCCGGGTAACGTTCGCGAGCTGGAAAATGCGGTCGAACGCGCGGTGATCCTGTGCGAAAGCCCGGAGATTTCCGCCGAGCTGCTGGGCATCGACATCGAACTGAGCGATCTGGATGACGACGACTTCATCGGCCTGGCGCCGCAGCAGGGCAACGGCGCCGGTAACACCAGCCACGAACCGACCGAAGATTTGTCCCTGGAAGACTACTTCCAGCATTTCGTTCTCGAGCATCAAGACCACATGACCGAAACCGAACTGGCCCGCAAACTCGGGGTCAGTCGCAAATGCCTGTGGGAGCGCCGTCAGCGCCTGGGCATTCCGCGGCGCAAGACCGGGGTAGCCAGCGAGAGCTGAACCGCACCTGTCGGATGTGCGGGTAACACATGACATTGTGAAAAAACTGTTACCTCAGCTTTTTCGCGTAACAGAAGCCGGGGCTTACGGTAACGAAGCCCCGGTTTTTTTGGGCCTCGAAAAACACCATTAGCCCGCCTAACCCCTTGTTTTACTGGGCCTCGCAAAAGTTGGCACGCACCCTGCTATATGTTTGGTACAAGAACAATAACAAGCAATGTACAAGACAATAAAAATAAGACGAATCGACTCACGCACAATAAAAACAAGACGGCGAGAGGCGTAGCTAACTGATTCTTTTGGAGAGGCGTTGCATTTGGGGCTTGCCCCACGACCAGGCCGAGAATAATAAAAAACTGTCTCAAGACAGTGCCTGAACTGGTTGGATCGAACGATCACAGCAACACAGCGACCAAAGCAATCCGTTTGCTCTTGGCTCCCGATTGGGAGGGTCATGAAGGAAAACTTCATGGCGAGGGCGCTCAACAAAAACAAGAAGCCCGAAACCAATAATAAAAATAGAGCATGCAACTACTTCTTGGGGAGCTTCGGCTCCCCTTGTGGTTTCTGCCGTTTGCCCCTGCTGCCGACATCCCCTTCACACGCTTGCGCAGCTTCCTACACCATCCCCCGACTAAATGCTAGAATCCCCGCCCATCATGCGGTCATTCTTCGTTATGGCCGAACATTCCTTCAAACAGTGCATCCTCCAGTCATTCCGTTCTCCCAAGCGTCATACGCAACACATTCGCAGTACGCCTGAAGTGCTCAACAGCGGCCAACATTCGCTGCAAAAGGCACAGTTCAGCCGTTACGCGGTGAATATCGTCGAACGCCTGCAGAACGCCGGTTACCAGGCTTACCTGGTCGGCGGCTGTGTGCGTGACATGCTGCTCGGCATCACGCCGAAAGATTTCGACGTTGCCACCAGCGCCACGCCTGAACAGGTACGCGCCGAATTCCGCAACGCGCGGATCATCGGTCGGCGTTTCAAACTGGTGCATATCCACTTTGGCCGCGAAATCATTGAAGTCGCGACCTTCCGCGCCAATCACCCGCAAAACGACGAGGACGAAGACAGCAACCAATCGTCTCGTAACGAAAGCGGGCGCATTCTGCGCGACAACGTCTATGGCACTCTGGAAGAAGACGCGCAACGCCGCGACTTCACCATCAACGCCTTGTATTACGATCCGGTCAGCGAGCGCATTCTCGACTACGCCAACGGCGTACACGACATCCGCAATCACCTGATCCGCCTGATCGGCGATCCGAAGCAACGCTACCAGGAAGACCCGGTGCGGATGCTGCGGGCCGTGCGTTTCGCCGCCAAGCTGAATTTCGGCATCGAAAAACACAGCGCCACGCCCATTCGCGAACTGGCGCCGTTGTTGCGTGAGATCCCGTCGGCTCGTCTGTTCGAAGAAGTGCTCAAGTTGTTCCTCTCCGGCTATGCCGCGGACACTTTCGAAATGCTGGTCGACCTGCAGCTGTTCGATCCGCTGTTCCCGGCGAGTGCGGCAGCGTTGGAGTACAGCCCGACCTACACCCATACGTTGATCAGTGAAGCACTGATCAACACAGACCTGCGAATCAAGCAGAACAAGCCGGTCACCCCGGCGTTCCTGTTTGCCGCCCTGCTCTGGCCTGCCCTGCCGGCCCGTGTGTTGCGCCTGCAAGAACGCGGCATGCCGCCGATTCCGGCGATGCAGGAAGCCGCTCACGAATTGATCGCCGAGCAGTGCCAGCGCATCGCCATTCCGAAACGCTTCACCATGCCGATCCGCGAGATCTGGGACATGCAGGAGCGCTTGCCACGGCGTAGCGGCAAACGCGCCGACCTGTTACTGGACAATCCGCGGTTCCGTGCCGGTTACGACTTCCTGCTGCTGCGTGAAAGCGCCGGTGAGCAGACCGATGGCCTGGGCGAATGGTGGACCGATTATCAGGACGCAAACGACAGCGAACGCCGGGACATGATCCGCGACCTCAGCGGCAAGGACGACGGTACCGGTGCTCCACGCAAACGTCGACGCAGCGGCGGTGCCAAGCGCAAGCGCGCGGCCGGCGCACCGAGCGCTACAGGCGAATAAGCCATGGAACGCATCTACATCGGTATGGGCAGCAATCTGGCTGACCCCGCCGAACAGTTGCGCAGCGCTGTCGCAGCGCTGGCGCAATTGCCGCAAACCGAACTGATCGGGGTTTCCGGGTTTTATCAAAGCGACTCGCTACTGCCTGGCCAACCGCGCTATACCAACGCCGTCGCCGCACTCGACAGTAGCCTCGCGCCACTGAACCTGCTCGATGCGCTGCAAGCCATCGAGAACGACCAGGGCCGCGAGCGCCTTGAACGCTGGGGCCCGCGCACGCTGGATCTGGATATCGTGCTGTTCGGCGATCGACTGATCGACGAACCTCGCCTCAAAGTTCCCCACTATCACCTGCAGGAAAGGGCCTTTGTGCTCTATCCGCTGGCCGAGCTGGCACCGGCTGATCTGCGCCTGGCCGATGGCCGCACCCTCACAGCATTGCTTGCCGCCTGCCCGTTCGTCGGGTTGGAACGCCTCCCCCCTAATTGACAAAAATCCCCCTTGTGGGAGCGGGCTTGCTCGCGAAAGCGGTGTTTCCATTGGCATTTAGGTCGCCTGACACGCCGTATTCGCGAGCAAGCCCGCTCCCACATTGGATGTTTGTCGGACAAAAAATCTGCAAATCATCCCTGCCGACCTGCTGAATCGCATCAGTAACGCCGGTAACACCCCACGCGTAACAATGCGGTAACACACGCAATTGACTTCCCGGGTTCTCCTCACGACTATAGGCGCCAACGCGGCGCCAAAGGGCGCAATCCAGGCCTTACAAGCACCACGAAAGAAGGTGCGCCTGTATAAATGACGAATCACGCGCGTTACTCGCAGTAGTTTCCATAGCGCCTGTAATGAGGATTTTTTTCATGCCAGCCATCACCCTGACCACGCTCCAGAGCCTCAAGCAGAAAGGTGAAAAGATCACCATGCTGACCTGCTATGACGCGACCTTCGCCCACGCCTGCAACGAGGCTGGGGTTGAAGTGCTGCTGGTGGGCGACTCACTCGGCATGGTCTTGCAAGGTCACGACAGCACCCTGCCGGTGACCACCGCCGAAATGGCCTACCACGTGGCAGCCGTCAAACGCGGCAACACTGATGCCCTGATCCTCGCCGACCTGCCCTTCATGGCCTACGCCACCCTCGAACAAACCATGACCAACAGCGCCCTGTTGATGCAGGCCGGTGCACACATGGTCAAGGTTGAAGGAGCATTGTGGCTCGCGGACTCGATCCGTCTGCTGGCCGAACGTGGCATCCCGGTGTGCGCACACATGGGGCTGACGCCGCAATCGGTCAACATCCTGGGTGGCTATAAAGTCCAGGGCCGCAACGAGAACCAGGCGCGGCAAATGCGTGCCGACGCGATTTCCCTGGAACAGGCGGGTGCGGCCATGCTGCTGCTCGAATGCGTGCCCAGCGAACTGGCCGAAGAAATCTCCCAAGCGGTGAAGATCCCGGTGATCGGCATCGGCGCCGGCAGTGGCACCGACGGCCAGGTGCTGGTCCTGCACGACATGCTGGGCTTGTCCATTACCGGCCGCGTGCCGAAATTCGTGAAGAATTTCATGACTGGCCAAACCAGCGTCCAGGCAGCCTTGAGCGCTTATGTCACTGAAGTCAAAGCGGCGACTTTCCCTGGCATCGAACACGGATTCTCTGCATGAACACCGTAAAAACCGTACGCGAACTGCGGGCCGCCGTGGCCCGCGCCCGTAGCGAAGGCAAACGTATCGGCTTCGTGCCGACCATGGGCAACCTGCACAGCGGGCATATCGCGCTGATTACCAAAGCCGCCCAACGGGTGGATTTCGTGGTCGCGAGCATTTTCGTCAACCCGCTGCAGTTCGGCGCCGGCGAAGACCTCGACAAGTACCCGCGAACCCTGGCCGCCGATCAGGAGAAACTGCTTCAGGCCGGTTGCCATCTGCTGTTCGCACCCACCGTCGAAGAAATGTACCCCGATGGCATGGCCGGTCAGACCCGCGTCAGTGTTCCGCAACTGTCCGAGGGCCTGTGCGGCGCCAGCCGTCCGGGGCATTTCGAAGGGGTGGCGACCGTAGTCAGCAAGCTATTCAACATGGTCCAGCCGGACCTGGCGATCTTCGGCCAGAAAGACTTCCAGCAACTGGCGGTGATTCGCGCCCTGGTGCATGACTTGAACATGCCGATCCAGATTATCGGTGAGCCTACCGTACGTGCGGCCGACGGTCTGGCGCTGTCGTCGCGCAATGGTTTCCTCAGCGAAGAACAGCGGGCCATCGCGCCGGTGGTCTATCGCACCCTGACCCATATTGCCGATGCAATTAAACAGGGCGAGCGCGATTACCCGACGTTGATCAATGAGCAGATCAAGCAACTCGAAGCCGCCGGTCTGCGAGTGGACTATCTGGAAATTCGTCATGCGCTGACCTTGCGTCCGGCGACGGCGGAAGATCGGGATCTGGTGATTCTGGTGGCGGCGTTCCTGGGCACGACGCGGTTGATCGACAACCTGCATCTGAACCTCGACGCGCTAGCATAAACACCACCAAACCCTGTGGGAGCGGGCTTGCCCGCGATAGCGATTTAGCAGTCGACATAGATGTTGACTGTTAGTACGCCATCGCGGGCAAGCCCGCTTCCACATTGGTCCTGCGCCAATTTCCACATCGTATTGCTGCCTCCAAAGCCTTCGGGCAAACTGCCCGCCGTTCGATTCCGACCTGGGGAAACACTCATGCACGCCATCATGCTCAAGGCCAAGCTGCATCGCGCCGAAGTTACCCACGCTGTACTCGATTACGAAGGCTCTTGCGCCATCGACGGTGAATGGCTGGACCTGTCCGGCATCCGTGAGTACGAACAGATCCAGATCTACAACGTCGACAACGGCGAACGCTTTACCACCTACGCGATTCGTGGCGAAGAAGGTTCGCGCATGATTTCGGTCAATGGTGCCGCGGCGCACAAGGCCAAGGTCGGCGACCGCGTGATCATCTGCGCTTACGCCCACTACAACGAAGCCGAGCTGCTCAACTTCAAGCCGCGCATGCTCTACATGGCGCCGGGTAACGAGTTGAGCCACACCAGCAATGCCATTCCGGTTCAGGTCGCCTGATCGAGCCGACGCCCCTGTCAGCCTTCCGTTTGTCGGACCGCTCCCTGTTTAAATGTTAAAAAAGTACCGGGAGCAGGTCAGACAAAGTCAAGACAGATTGCAGCGCGAGGTTTACTGTATTCGCCCTGCGCCATGAAATCGTGTCGACGCAGTTGACCGGACGCCCACCCGCAGCGCTCCGGGATTTTTAGTGTTCAAAAGGCCGTTCAAGTAAAAAGGAAAACCGCAGCGATGGCGTATTACCGCACCCCTCACGACGTTACCGCTCTGCCCGCCTGGCAAGCGCTGAATGATCACCGCCAAGCCATGCAAGATTTCAGCATGCGCGAAGCCTTTAATGCCGATCCGCAGCGCTTTACTCAATTCACCCTTAGCAGCTGCGGCCTGTTTCTCGACTACTCGAAAAACCTGATCAACGCCGAGACCCGCAATCTGCTGGTGGGCCTGGCCAACGAAGTCGACCTCAAAGGCGCGATCAAAGCGCTGTTCGATGGCGAAATCGTCAACTCTTCCGAAGGCCGCCCCGCCCTGCACACCGCACTGCGCCGCCCGGTGGGCGACAAGCTGTCGGTCAACGGCGTCAACGTGATGCCCGATGTACACAAGGTGTTGAACCAGATCACCGACCTCGTGGGTCGCATCCACGATGGTTTGTGGCGCGGTTACACCGAGAAGCCGATCACTGACGTGGTCAACATCGGCATCGGTGGCTCGTTCCTCGGCCCTGAGCTGGTGTCCGAAGCGCTGCTGTCCTATGCCCAGAAAGGCGTGCGCTGCCATTACCTGGCGAACATCGACGGCAGTGAATTCCACGAACTGACCATGAAGCTGCGCGCCGAGACCACGTTGTTCATCGTCTCGTCGAAATCCTTCAACACCCTCGAAACCCTGAAAAACGCCCAGGCCGCACGCGCCTGGTACCTGGCTCAGGGCGGTTCGGAAGCCGAGCTGTACCGTCACTTCATCGCCGTTTCCAGCAACAACGCGGCAGCGGTAGCGTTCGGTATTCGCGAAGAAAACATCTTCCCGATGTGGGATTGGGTTGGCGGGCGTTACTCGCTGTGGTCGGCTATCGGTTTGCCGATTGCATTGGCCATCGGCATGTCGAACTTCAAGGAACTGCTGTCCGGTGCCTACACCATGGACCAGCACTTCCAGAGCGCGCCATTCGAACAGAACATGCCGGTACTGCTGGCGTTGCTCGGCGTCTGGTACGGCAACTTCTGGGGCGCGCAAAGCCACGCGATCCTGCCGTACGACCACTACCTGCGCAACATCACCAAACACTTGCAACAGCTGGACATGGAATCCAACGGCAAGAGCGTACGCCAGGACGGCACGCCAGTGTCCACCGATACTGGCCCGGTGATCTGGGGCGGCGTCGGTTGCAACGGTCAGCACGCTTATCACCAGTTGCTGCACCAAGGCACTCAACTGATTCCGGCCGACTTTATCGTGCCGATCGTCAGCTTCAATCCGGTGTCCGACCATCACCAGTGGCTGTACGCCAACTGCCTGTCGCAAAGCCAGGCACTGATGCTCGGCAAGACTCGCGCCGAGGCTGAAGCCGAGTTGCGTGACAAGGGCATGAGCGAGGACGAAGTGCAGAAGCTGGCGGCGCACAAGGTGATCCCGGGCAACCGTCCGAGCAACACCCTGGTCGTCGAGCGCATCAGCCCGCGTCGTCTTGGCGCACTGGTGGCGCTGTACGAACATAAAGTCTTCGTGCAAAGCGTGGTCTGGGGCATCAACGCCTTCGACCAGTGGGGCGTGGAACTGGGCAAGGAGCTGGGCAAAGGCGTCTACAACCGCCTGGTCGGCAGCGAAGAAACCCCGGCCGACGATGCCTCCACCCAAGGCTTGATCAACTACTTCCGCGGTCGTCACCGCGGGTGATTTGACGCCAGTCCTGTAGGAGCGAAGCTTGCTCGCGAAGAACGATGACTCGGTGTATTTGATACACCGAGGCGCCTGCTTCGCGAGCAAGCTCTGCTCCTACAGGTTGGTGTTTGTTCTCAGTATTGAACCCTTTCCCCACTCGGCGCATCTTTATTACTTGTTGCAACAAGAATAAGGAACCGTCATGTTCGATATCAGCACGTTCCCCAAAGCCGATGCCGTCCGCCGGGCTGCACAGTTAAGTCAAGACGACTACCAACGCCTGTACCGCCAATCCATCGAGCACCCCAGCTCCTTCTGGGCCGAACAGGCCACACGCTTTCTCGACTGGAGCGCGCCGTGGCAAACCGTCCAGCGTTACGACCTGAAAACCGGTGAAGCGAGCTGGTTCGCGGGTGGACAGATAAACGTCAGTTACAACTGCATCGACCGTCACCTGGAAAAACGCGGCGATCAAATCGCGATTATCTGGGAAGGCGATGACCCCGCCGAATCCACCCAGATCACCTACAAAAAACTCCATCACAACGTCTGCCGACTGGCCAACGTGCTCAAAGGCCGCGGCGTGAAGAAAGGCGACCGCGTGTGCATCTACATGCCGATGATCCCCGAAGCCGCCTACGCCATGCTCGCCTGCGCTCGAATCGGTGCGATTCATTCGGTGGTGTTCGGCGGCTTCTCTCCGGACTCGTTGCGTGACCGGATTCTCGACGCCGATTGCCGCACTGTGATCACTGCCGACGAAGGCGTGCGCGGTGGTAAATTCGTGCCGCTCAAACAGAACGTCGACGCGGCGCTGCAAAGCTGTCCCAACGTGAACACCGTGATCGTGGTCGAACGCACCCAAGGCCAGGTTAACTGGGTCCAGGATCGGGACATCTGGTACCACCAGGCTTTGCGCGACGTCAGCAACGACTGCCCGCCAGAGCCGATGGACGCCGAAGACCCGCTGTTCATCCTCTATACCTCCGGCAGCACCGGCAAACCCAAAGGCGTGCTGCACACCACTGGCGGCTACTTGCTGCAAGCTGCCATGACCTTCAAGTACGTGTTCGATTATCGCGACGGTGAAGTCTTCTGGTGCACCGCCGATGTCGGCTGGGTCACCGGCCATAGCTACATTGTCTACGGGCCACTGGCCAACGGAGCGACCACGCTGATCTTCGAAGGCGTGCCGAGCTACCCCAGCACCTCGCGCTTCTGGCAGGTGATCGACAAGCACCATGTGAACATCTTCTACACCGCCCCGACTGCCCTGCGTGCACTGATGCGTGAAGGTCCCGAGCCGTTGAAGGAAACGTCCCGCGAGAGCCTGCGATTGCTCGGCACCGTCGGCGAGCCGATCAATCCGGAAGCCTGGGAGTGGTATTTCAATACAGTCGGCGAGCAGCGCTGCCCGATTGTCGATACCTGGTGGCAGACCGAAACCGGCGGCATCATGCTCAGCCCGCTGGTCAGCACCCAACGGGTCAAACCCGGTTGCGCCACGCAACCGATGTTCGGCGTGCAACCGGTATTGCTCGACGAACATGGCAAGGAAATCAAAGGCGCCGGCAGCGGCATACTGGCCATCAAGTCCAGCTGGCCGGCGCAGATCCGCAGCGTCTACGGCGACCCGAAACGGATGATCGAAACCTACTTCAAGCCCTACCCCGGCTATTACTTCACCGGCGACGGCGCACGTCGCGATGAGGACGGCGATTACTGGATCACCGGCCGCATCGACGACGTGATCAACGTCTCCGGGCACCGCATCGGCACGGCCGAAGTGGAAAGCGCGCTGGTGCTGCACGACAGCATCGCCGAGGCCGCCGTGGTCGGTTACCCCCACGACGTCAAAGGCCAGGGCATTTATGCCTTTGTCACGCCCATGAATGGCACCGAACCCAACGACGAATTGAAGAAACAATTACTGGCGCATGTCAGCAAGGAAATCGGCAGCTTCGCCAAACCGGACTTGATCCAGTGGGCCCCGGCCCTGCCGAAAACCCGCTCGGGCAAGATCATGCGGCGAATTCTGCGCAAGATCGCCTGCAACGAACTGGACAGCCTGGGTGACACCTCGACCCTCGCCGACCCGAGCGTGGTGCAAGGGCTGATCGATCAGCGGCTGAACCAATGAGCCCATGTTGTGAATTGGCCATCACATCCCTGTAGGAGCGAAGCTTGCCCGCGAAAGCGGTGTGTCAGGCGACATTGACGTTGACTGTCCCGCCGTCTTCGCGGGCAAGCCTCGCTCCTACAGGTACAGGTACAGGTACAGGTTCTTCATCGTCCAAGCTGTTAAACTCCCGCGCCCCAATTCCCTCCTGCAAGGCGCCCAGCATGTCTTCCTTGAATCAGGCGCTGCGCGCCGCCCTCGATCATCGTCAGGACCTGCTTGCCGAGTTGCATCAGCAAGGCACCGATTGCTATCGCTTGTTCCACGGCAGCCAGGAAGGCGCCGGCGGCCTGACCATCGACCGCTACGGTCCGCAGCTGTTGGTGCAGAGTTTTCATCAGGCGCTGGAGCGTGACGCTCTGCTGCAACTGCACGAGATCGTCAATCAGCAGTTGGGCCTCGACACCCTGCTGGTCTACAACGACCGTTCCCGTGGCAACTCGCGCATCGACCGCGAAGACACCGTCTACCGCGCCGACGAAGCCGCCCTGCAAGATTTGATCGGCCACGAATGGGGACTGAACTACCGGGTGCGCGGGCGCCACGCTGGCCAGGACCCGTTGCTGTTTCTCGATCTGCGCAACGCTCGCGGCTGGGTCAAGGCGCACAGCAAAAACAAAAGTGTGCTGAACCTGTTTGCCTACACCTGTGGCGTCGGCCTCAGCGCCGCAGCGGGTGGTGCGAGCGAGGTGTGTAACCTGGACTTTGCCGAAGGCAATCTGGCGGTTGGTCGTGAGAACGGCTTGCTCAACCCGCAATTGCCAACGATGGAATTCATTCAGTCCGATTACTTTCCGGCAATTCGCCAATTGGCCGGTCTGCCGATCAGCCAGCGCCGCGGCCAGAAACTGCCGAGCTATCAACGTCTGGAACCGCGTCAGTACGATTTGGTGCTGCTTGATCCTCCGGCCTGGGCCAAGAGTGCGTTCGGCACGGTCGACCTGTTGCGCGACTACCAAAGCCTGCTCAAACCGGCACTGCTGACCACCGCCGACGATGGCGTACTGATCTGCTGCAACAACCTGGCGAAGGTCAGCATGGACGATTGGCGCGAGCAGGTTTTGCGCTGCGCAGAGAAGGCCGGGCGCCCGGTGCGCGAATGGACAGCGCTGACACCGGGCAGCGATTTCCCATCGATGGATCAGCAGCCGCCACTGAAAACGCTGATTCTGCAGCTCTGAAAATTCGCACCGATAATCAGATAAATCCTATAAAGCCTGGTTGCTTCGGAACCGCAAACGCATGCCATACTCCAAGGCACTCAGATTCCGACAGATGAAGCCGCACATGCCCAAAGGATTGATTCGCGCTATCGGCGCCTTGTTGACTGCCCTGGCTCTCTACAGCCTGCTGGGGTTTCTGATTTTGCCGGGCATCGCGTTGCGAATCGCCAACCAACAATTGGCCAACTACGCCACGACACCTGCGACGATTCAGCGGATCGAATTCAACCCCTTCAGCCTTGAAGTCACCCTTTGGGGCCTGGTCATCGGCGAGCCGGGCAAGGAACAGGTGGGCTTCGAACGTCTGTACGCTAACCTGCAGATCGATAGCCTCTGGACCAAGGCGCTGCACTTGTCCGATATCGAACTGGACAAACCCAAGACCGAAATCCTTTTCGGCAAGGACGGCAAACTCAACCTGCTCGGCCTGTTCAAAATCCCCGCCAGCGAACCGACCCCGGTCGATCCGGACGCCAAACCATTCCCGCTGCGCGTGGAGCGGATCAAACTGGCCGGCGGCTCCTTGCATTTCGAGGATGCACGGCCCAGCGAACCCATCGAGTTCCTCTACGATAAACTCGATTTCGAACTGAAAAACCTCAGCACCCTGCCCGAAGACAGCGCCGACATGACGTTGGTCGCCGTCGGCCCGGCAGGTGGACAGATCGACTGGACCGGTAATTTCAGCCTGGTCCCGATCGCCTCCGAAGGTAAGCTGAAAATCACCGACGGCAAGATGAAATCCTTCTGGCCCTATGTGCGTGATGCTGTGCCACTCGCACTCGAAGATGGCGTCGTCAGCCTCAGCACCGACTACAAACTCAACCTGGCCAAGGAAACCGAACTGCTGTTGAGCAACGTTGCCGTCAGCGTCGCGCCTTTCGCCATCAAGACGCCGGACGGTCGACCGCTGGCGAAGCTCGAGCGACTGGACATCAGCGAAACCACCGTAGACCTGGCCAAACAGCAAGTGGTGGTCGGCAAGATCCGCAGCAAAAAACTGGAAACCTGGGCCGCCCTCGAAGCCGACGGGCAACTGGACTGGCAAAAACTGTTCGCCAGTCAGCCATCCAAAGCGGCCAACAAAGCCAATGCCGAGCCAGCCAGCACGCCGGCAGCAGCCGATTCGCCGAAGCCTGAACCGACCGCGCCGAGCAAGCCTTGGCAGGTGCTGCTCAAAGACGTGCAGCTACGTGACTATCAGGTACATCTGGCCGACCGCAAGGCACAACCGGAGGTCGCGCTGGAGGTGGGTCCGCTGAACCTGGACCTGCAAAATTTCGACAGCCTCAATGGCTCACCTTTCAACCTCAAGCTCGACACCGGCGTGGGCAAGCAAGGCAAGATCACAGCGGACGGCGTGGTCAATCTGGCCCCGATCAGCGCCAAACTGAACGTGCAGACGAAGGACATCGACCTGCGCGTCGCACAGTCCTACATCAACCCGTTCATTCGTCTCGAACTGCGCAGCGGCATGCTGGGCAGTGATCTGGCGGTCGACCTGAAAAGCACCGAACCGCTGGCGTTCAGCGTCACAGGCAAAGCCCAGGTCGATCAGCTGCATACCCTCGACACTCTGAAAACCCGCGACTTCCTCAAGTGGCAACAGTTGGTGCTCGAAGGCCTGAATTATCAACATGGCGACAGCCTGTCGATCGACAAGGTCAACCTGTTCCAGCCTTATGCACGCTTCATGATCAACGATGATCGCACCACCAACGTCGATGACCTGTTGATCCCGCAACCGGCCGACTCCGGCGCCACAACCACCACTGCGGCCAAACCGGCAGCCGGAAAAGAAAAACCGTTGGGTATCCACATTGGCGGCATTGCCATCAATGACGGTTCGGCAAACTTCGCCGACTTCAGCCTGACTCCGAACTTCGCCACCGCCGTTCAACAGCTCAACGGGAAGATCGGCACCATCGACAGCCGCCAGGCAAAACCGGCCAGCGTCGACATCAAAGGCAAGGTCGACCGCTATGCACCGGTGACCATCAAGGGCTCGGTCAATCCGTTCGACCCGATGGCCAGCCTGGACATCGCCACCAGTTTCAAACGGGTGGAACTGACCACCCTGACGCCCTACTCCGGCAAGTTCGCCGGTTACCGTATCCGCAAAGGCCGGCTCAATCTCGACCTGCACTACAAGATCACCAACGGCCAGCTCCTGGCTGAAAACAAAGTGGTGGTCGAGCAGTTGCAACTGGGTGAAAAGGTCGACAGTCCAGATGCCGTGAGCCTGCCGCTGAAGCTGGCGATTGCCTTGCTCAAGGATGTCGACGGCAAGATTTCCATCGAACTGCCAGTGAGCGGCGACCTGAATAACCCGCAGTTCAGTGTCATGCCGATTATCTGGCAGACCCTGCGCAACCTGATCGTGAAAGCGGCCGCAGCGCCATTCAAAATGATTGGCGGCCTGGTCAGCGGCGGTGGTTCGGAAGACTTGGGCAGCGTGGCGTTCGCACCGGGCTCAAGTGACCTGAGCAAAGATGCCGAAGCGGCGCTGGTCAAACTGTCCCAAGCGCTCAAGGAGCGTCCGGCCCTGCGCCTGGAAATCGAAGGCACTGCCGCCAAGAGCAGCGATGGCCCGCTGATTGCCGAGCAACGCCTGGAGCGGGAATACCAGTACAACTACTACAAGATGCTCCAGCGTCGCGGTGACAAAGTACCGGCCCAAGCCTCGTTGCTGGACGTACCGGACAACGAGAAAGGCCCGCTGCTTGAAGGGATCTACCGCACACGCCTCAAGACCCAGCCGCCCGCCGAATGGAAGGATCTGGGCAAGGAAGAACGCAGCAAAAAAATGCGGGAAGGCGTGATCGCGTTCTGGAGTTCCAGCGAGGTGCTGTTGCGTCAACTGGGGCAAGAACGGGCCAGCAGCATCAAGGATTATCTGGTGGACAAGGGGCAATTGGCCGATGACCGCGTGTACTTCATCGACGCCAGCCTCGGCGAGGCAGAAAGCGATGGCCGCGTTATCACGCCCATGCATCTGGATGCCGAATGATGGGCGCACATTGGCTTCTGAGCCTGGCTCTGTTGCTGGTTGCCGGCCAGGCGGCGGCGGCCGAGACCTTGCGTTGTGGCAGTCAATTGATCAGCGTCGGGGACAGGTCCAGCGAAGTGCTGCAAAAATGCGGAGAGCCCGTTGCCCGCGACTTGCTGGGCTACAAGCGCAGCGCCAATCGACGGGAAGAATTTCAAGTCGAGGAATGGACCTACGGGCCCAACAGCGGGATGTACCAGTACCTGCGCTTTGAAGGCAACCGGTTGGTTCAAATCACCAGCAAGCGTGGGAATTAAATCCACCACAAACCAATGTGGGAGCGGGCTTGCTCGCGAATGCGGTGTGTCAGTCGGCATCAATGTTGACCGGCACACCGCATTCGCGAGCAAGCCCGCTCCCACAGTTGTTTTGCGTAGCCCGCAATAGAACAGGCCCCGACACGAATGCCAGGGCCTGTAATGGCCACATCCTTGTGGCCTTCGCATGAACTCTCAAGTTGCGGCAGACGTATGACTCGGCCCGTCTACCGCTCCTTCTCCCGGTCCAGGCGAGAAGCCTTGTCTTACTCGGATTTCAGGCCGTCAGCGGACACCGCTTTGACGCCTTTGATTTTCTTGGCAATAGCCACGGCGGTTGTTTTCTGAGCATCTGTCAGAACGGTCATGGAAGACAGGGAAACAACGCCTTTATTGGTTTCGACTTTGATGTCGGTGCCTGGGATGCCCTTTTCGGTGACCAGGTCTGCTTTGACTTTGGTTGTGATCCAGGTATCGGAAACATCCTCTTTCGCTTCAGTGACTTCACCGGCGGCCAACATCATGGGTGCCTGAGTCGCTTGGGTGGTCTGTGCAAATGCAGCGTTGGCCATGGTCAGGGTCAACGCGGTAGCAGTAGCGGCAGCGATAGCGAACTTCTTCATACGAGTAACTCCTGTATTTCTGGAAAGTCTGCTGCGTGTCTTGTCAGCAGGGTTACAGGAGAGAGTGCGAACGCTGTGCCAACAGCGGCATAAAAAATAAAACCTTTTAAATCAATAGGTTAAGCATAATGGCAATTTCCGGAATCATGCAAATTGCATGACTGCGAAATTATCTACATGCAACTTGCGGGTTTTAACGCAGGCCTAAGGCCATGAATTGTCGGGGATTTTCTTGATTATTGAATTGGCCCCCAAATGACGAGCAAAAAAATGCCCCGCGTCGTGAAACGCGGGGCATTGGCAGGATGACAATGGATCAGCCAGCAGCGGCAGCACCGGTGCAGCCTTTAGGCGCGTATTCCTGTTCAGCTGTGGTGGCGCATGTCCAGCCACCGGTAAGGGTGCGTGTAAGCGTGATGGTTTTGCTGAGCACCGGCCCAGGAGCGTTGAGGATCGTGCAGCCGATAGTACCTGCGCCGTCAGCGGCGGTACCCGATGCTGTAATTGTGCAATTACCTGTGGTCGCCGTACCGCCGATCAGAGCGAGGGTCGGATTAGTACCTTGGTTGATAATGTCTTCGAAAGGCACTTTCAGTGCCGAGATTTCTGCAAGAGCAGCGGTTACCTTCGCCCGCGCCTGGTACTTCGAATACTGCGGCAACGCAAACGTCGCCAGAATCCCGATGATCGCCACCACGATCAGCAGCTCGATCAGAGTAAAACCTTTTTGATTTTTCATAGACAGGCTCCATGCATGAGTCGAAATCTCATGATCTGAACAAGGCACAGCACAGGTCATGCCAAGCCGCGCGCGCCCCTGCCTGCTGGGCGCGAGATCGCGGCAAAGACCTTTCCTACTCCAAGGATCCGCACTATCTGACACTTTTTGTCACCTCACCCCGGCTGGTTTGGTTCCACTGCTTGACTAGGCTATAAGTCATTCACTGTCTGCGTCCGGTATTCCAATGAATGACATCGCCCTTAGCGGTCTGGCCAAGCAATTGGTACTGGCCGAGCTGATCACTGACCAAAGTGCGCAACAGGCGTATCAACAAGCCCAACGCAATCGAATTTCGCTGGTCAGCTATCTGGTGCAAAACAAACTGCTGAAAAGCTGGCAGGTCGCCGAGGTCGCTTCGGAGCATTTCGGCATGGCCCTGCTGGACCTCAACTGCCTGGACAAGGACACCCAACCCCGAGGGCTGGTCAGTGAGAAGCTGATCCGCCAGCACCACGCCCTGCCCCTCTGGCGGCGTGGTAACAAGCTGTTCGTGGGGATTTCCGACCCGACCAATCATCAAGCCATCAACGACATCCAGTTCAGCACCGGGCTGAGCACCGAAGCCATTCTGGTGGAGGAAGACAAGCTCAGCGACGCCATCGAAAAATTCTTCGACAACCACTCCACCGGTCTGGAAGACATGGCCGATGTCGACCTCGACGGGCTGGACATCGAGTCGGTCGATGACCAGCAACAGGACTCTATCGTAGGGCAAGATGCCGATGATGCGCCGGTGGTGCGCTTCGTCCACAAGATGCTGCTCGACGCGATCAAGAGCGGTTCTTCCGACCTACATTTCGAGCCCTATGAAAAAATCTACCGCGTGCGCATGCGCACCGATGGCATGCTGCGGGAGGTCGCCAGGCCGCCGACACAACTGGCCAACCGCATTGCTTCGCGGCTGAAGGTCATGGCCAGTCTCGACATCTCCGAGCGGCGCAAACCTCAGGACGGGCGAATCAAGATGCGCCTGTCCAAAAGCAAGTCCATCGACTTCCGGGTCAACACACTGCCGACCTTGTGGGGCGAGAAAGTGGTAATCCGGATCCTCGACCCGTCCAGTGCCCAAATGGGCATCGATGCCCTCGGCTACGAGCCCGACCAGAAAGACCTGTACATGGCCGCGCTCAAGCAGCCACAGGGAATGATCCTGGTGACCGGCCCCACCGGTTCGGGCAAGACCGTGTCGCTCTATACCGGGCTGAACATCCTCAACACCGTCGACATCAATATTTCCACTGCCGAAGACCCGGTAGAAATCAACATCGAAGGCATCAACCAGGTCAACGTCAATCCCAGGCAGGGACTGGATTTCGCCCAAGCGCTGCGCTCGTTTCTGCGTCAGGACCCGGACGTGATCATGGTCGGTGAAATCCGCGACCTCGAAACCGCCGAAATCGCCATCAAGGCCGCCCAGACCGGGCACATGGTGCTTTCCACCCTGCACACCAACAGCGCCGCGCAAACCCTGACCCGCTTGCACAACATGGGGATTCAGGGGTTCAACATCGCGACCTCGGTCAGCCTGATCATCGCCCAGCGCCTGGCGCGCAAATTGTGCAGTCATTGCAAAAAACCCATCGAGATTCCCCGCGAGGCGTTGCTCAAGGAAGGTTTTCCCGAGGAACGCATCGGCTCGTTCACGATCTATGAACCGGTCGGTTGCGATCAGTGCAACAGCGGTTACAAAGGGCGAGTAGGGATTTATGAAGTGGTAAAGAACACCCCAGAACTGCAACGGCTGATCATGGCCGAAGGCAATTCACTGGAAATCGACATCCAGATGCGTAAGGACGGCTTCAACGACCTGCGTACTTCGGGCCTGCTCAAGGCCATGCAAGGCATCACCAGCCTTGAAGAAATCAACCGGGTCACCAAGGACTGAACATGGCGGTCAAAGCAGCGAAAATCAGCGTATATGCCTGGGAAGGCACAGACAAAAAAGGCACAAAAATGACCGGCGAATTGACCGGCCAGAATCCCGCGCTGATCAAGGCCCAGTTACGCAAGCAAGGCATCAACCCGGGCAAGGTGCGGAAAAAAACCGCGTCCATTTTCAGTGCCGGCAAACGCATCAAGGCCCTGGACATCGCCTTGTTTACCCGACAAATGGCGACCATGATGAAAGCCGGCGTACCGTTGCTGCAATCGTTCGACATTATCGGCGAGGGCTTCGATAACCCGAACATGCGCAAACTGGTGGACGAGGTAAAACAGGAAGTCGCGGCCGGTAACAGCTTCGCCGCGGCCTTGCGCAAAAAGCCCCAGTATTTCGATGAGCTGTACTGCAATCTGGTGGATGCCGGCGAGCAGGCCGGTGCTCTGGATACCCTGCTGGAGCGGGTGGCGACCTACAAGGAAAAGAGCGAAAGCCTCAAGGCCAAGATCAAGAAAGCCATGACCTACCCGCTGGCGGTGGTGTTCGTCGCGATCATTGTGACCGGGATTCTGCTGGTCAAGGTTGTGCCGCAGTTCGAGTCGGTGTTCTCGGGGTTCGGCGCCGAACTGCCAGCGTTCACCGTGATGGTCATCGGCTTGTCGGAGTTCCTGCAGGCCTGGTGGTGGATGGTGCTCGGCCTGTTGGGTGCGCTGGTTTTCGGCGTCCGCCATGCCTTTAAAAAGTCCCCGGGCTTTCGGGACCGGATGGACACCTGGCTGCTGAAACTGCCGTTGGTTGGCGCGCTCATGTACAAGTCCGCCGTGGCCCGTTACGCCCGCACCTTGTCGACGACGTTCGCCGCCGGCGTACCACTGGTCGAAGCCCTGGATTCAGTGGCAGGCGCAACCGGCAACATCGTGTTCAAGCGAGCGGTATTACGCATCAGGCAGGATGTTTCCACCGGCATGCAGCTGAATTTTGCGATGCGCACCTCCGGTATATTTCCGAACATGGCGATCCAGATGACGGCCATTGGCGAAGAGTCTGGCGCACTGGACGACATGCTCGACAAGGTCGCGAGCTTCTATGAGGACGAGGTGGATAACATGGTCGATAACCTGACCAGTCTGATGGAGCCTTTCATCATGGTGGTGCTGGGGGTTATCGTCGGCGGCCTGGTGGTTGCGATGTACCTGCCCATCTTCCAACTTGGCTCAGCGATCTGATATGTCCTTGAACGAATTTCTGAGTCACAACTCGCTGGCCTTCGTGATCACCGCATGGGTGATCGGTTTGCTGATCGGCAGTTTTCTCAACGTGGTGGTCTGGCGCCTGCCGAAAATGCTTGAGCGTGAATGGCGTTTGCAAGCCCATGACGTCCTGGATTTGCCACCCGAAGCCCCCGGCCCGGCTTACAACCTGATACTGCCTCACTCCGAGTGCCCCGACTGTGGCCATCGGATTCGAGCGTGGGAAAACATTCCCGTGCTCAGTTATCTTTTTTTACGCGGGCGATGCTCGAACTGCGCGACGCCGATCAGCAAACGTTACCCGCTGACCGAACTGGCCTGCGGCGTGCTGTCAGCGTTCGTCGCCTGGCATTTCGGTTTCGGCTGGCAGGCCTGCATGGTGCTGGTCCTGAGCTGGGGCCTGTTGGCGATGAGCCTGATCGACGCCGAACACCAGCTGTTGCCGGACGTGCTGGTGCTGCCGTTGATATGGCTGGGGTTGATCGTCAACAGTTTCGGGCTCTTCGTGTCACTGCATGACGCGCTCTGGGGCGCGGTGGCCGGCTATATGGCGCTTTGGACGGTGTTCTGGCTGTTCAAGCTGATCACCGGCAAGGACGGCATCGGCTACGGTGACTTCAAGCTCTTGGCGATGCTCGGCGCCTGGGGCGGCTGGCAGATCCTGCCGCTGACCATCCTGCTGTCATCGCTGCTGGGCGCCATCATCGGGGTGATTTTGCTGCGCCTGCGGGATGCGCAAACCTCGACTCCGCTGCCCTTTGGCCCCTATCTGGCTATTGCCGGCTGGATTGCCTTGCTCTGGGGTGGTCAAATAACCGGCTTCTATTGGCAGTTTGTCGGTTTGAAATGAATACCCCTGTGGAAAAACCCTGGAACCGGCGGCATCGGCAGCGGCAAAAGCGCGGCCGCCCAGCACTTCATCGATCTGGGCGTGCATGTGGTGGACGCCGATCATGCGGCTCGCTGGGTGGTAGAACCCGGTCGCCCGGCACTGGCGAAGATCGCCGAGCACTTTGGCCCCGGCGTGCTGCAAGCCGACGGCCAACTGGATCGTGCGGCGCTGCGCAAGCTGATCTTCGAAGTGCCGGATGAACGCCGCTGGCTCGAAGCGCTGTTGCATCCGCTGATCGCCGAAGAAATCACTCACCATCTGGCCAAGGCACAATCGCCTTATGCGATTCTGGTTTCGCCGCTGCTGATCGAGTCCGGGCAGTACGCCATGACCCAACGGGTCCTGGTGATCGATGCCCCGGAACAGTTACAGATCGAACGCACCCTGCAGCGTGACCAGACCAGCGAACAGCAGGTCCAGGCGATCCTCAAGGCCCAGTCCAGCCGACAGGACCGCGTGAGCCATGCCGACGATGTGGTGGTCAACGACCGCGACCTCGCCTGGCTGCACAGCGAGGTCGAACGCCTGCATCATTTTTACCTTACTTTGCGTGGAGGCCAGTCATGAGCCAAACCCCAACCGTCGATTGCCCAACCTGTGGCGCCCCTGTCGAATGGAGCCCCGAAAGCAAGTTCCGGCCATTCTGTTCGGACCGTTGCAAACTGATCGACCTGGGCGCCTGGGCGTCGGAAGAACACAAGATCCCGGTGAGCCCGGATGCCGAAGACGAAATGTTCAGCGGCGACTTCGACCCGCGCCACTGATCCCGCCCCTCAGGGCCGCATAAAGCCATAGTCCTGGCCCTCGTCGAGGTTCTCGGCGAGAAACCGCAACTCATCGGCCAGGTCTTCTATATTGCGTACCGCCTTGCTCTGCTGCACTACCGCACTGAGCAAGGCACGCAGGCTCAACCCCGGATCGAAGCCCACCTCTTGCGCCACATCCAGACTCTGACGCAACTCCTGCCGGGCCCACTCATACACACTCATGCCATTGCTCCTGAAGGTTTTCCAGAGCATGGATTCGGTAACGTTTTTTGGATTTGATGTGGATCAAGATTTGGGATCGTCGTCTTTCCAGGGCGCCGAAAGGTAGCGGGTGCGATTGAACGTCTCCAGCCATTCGGGGCAGAACACCACCAATGCGCTGACCACCATACCGTTGATAAACGCTTCCGGGAAAATCAGTAGCCACAGGTAGCCGACAAAATCTGTCAGCCAGTACGGCATGGCGAAACGTTCGTCGTACCACAGCAGCGTGAGCGCCAGAATCAGGCACAACAGGGCCGACAACGCAGCGGCAAAAAAACCGGAACAGAAAATGTACACAAAGGGATTACGCGGCTGCGCGCGCTCCACCAGGATGGCGCAGCACTCGGTGACCAGCACCGGCAGCAGAATCAGCAGCGCGCCGTTGACGCCCATGGCCGCCATGTCCTGCCGTCCGAGCAGGACCAATCCCGTTTGCGCGACCAACCCGCCGACAATCGCCAACGGCCAATCCAGCAGTAACGTCACCGCCGTCATGCCGATGAAGTGATAGGACACGCCGGTGTCGAAGTCCCGTCGCACCAGCCAGAGCATGAACAGCGCGAACACCGTGCCGAACAATAGATGCTGGCGGCGGTTGTCGCTGAACAGTTCGACCCAGGGTGCTCGACAGACAGCCCAGATCACTGCCGGCACGTAAATAAGCCAGCCAACTGTAAGGCTTTGTGGTGATAGCAGTTCGGCGCCGATCATGGGCGTGCCTTCTTCGGCGCCTGGGCCCATAAAAGCAAAAGACTGAGCAGCAACACTGTTCTATATTTCACGCGTCTCTCCCGTCGTGATAGCTCTCAGTCTATACCGGCGATTCTGAATGGCCGTATCGCGCGTCTACCCCGACGAATAGAAAATCCGAGGGAGTGAAAAAAGTTACGCAAACTTTACGAGACAAAACGACAAGCCGATCGATACTGCGCGGCGCTAATAAGACAGGCATTATTTATGTCCATTGCGGTATTGCGGTTTATCGGTTTCATCCTGGGTATTTTTTTGATCACACTGGCAGTGAGCATGGCGATACCGCTGCTCACGCTGGTGATCTATGAACGCAACGATGAGATGTCAGCCTTTCTGTGGTCAATCCTGATCACTGTGGTGTCCGGGCTGCTGCTGATCAACAAGGGACGTCCTGAAAACGCTCAGTTGCGTCCCCGCGATATGTACATGCTGACGACCGCCAGCTGGGTGGTCGTCTGCATGTTTGCCGCATTGCCCATGGTCTTTATCCAGAACATCAGCTACACCGACGCTTTTTTTGAAACGATGTCCGGCATCACCACCACCGGATCGACCATTCTGACCGGTCTGGACACCGCCTCCCCCGGATTGCTGATCTGGCGTTCAATGCTGCATTGGCTGGGCGGGATTGGCTTCATCGGCATGGCCGTGGCCATCCTGCCGCTATTGCGGGTCGGGGGGATGCGGCTATTTCAGACCGAATCATCCGACTGGTCAGAGAAGGTCACACCCCGCTCCCATGTCGCCGCCAAATATATTCTGGGGCTGTATGTCGGGCTTACCGCTGTTTCCACGCTGGCCCTGTGGATAGCCGGAATGACGCCGTTCGAAGCCATCAACCATGCAATGGCGCTGATTTCCACAGGAGGATTTTCCACCTCCGATGCGTCTCTGGCGCACTGGACGCAACCGGCCATTCATTGGGTGTCAGTGGTTGTCATGATTCTGGGCAGCCTGCCTTTTACGCTGTATGTGAGCACGGTGCGCGGAAATAAACAGGCCTTGTTCAACGATCATCAGGTACGCGGCTTCATTGGTTTTTTGCTCATCACCTGGCTGCTGTTCGGCACCTGGCTGTGCTTGAACAGCGAGTACGGCTGGTGGGACGCGTTCCGGATCGTGGCGGTCAACGTGACGTCGGTGGTCACGACGACCGGCGTGGCGCTAGGGGATTACACGTTATGGGGCAGCTTCTCCGTGTTGCTGTTTTTT
>LNAP01001606.1_pt1 | contig 23677 bp, 37 predicted proteins | sample 602601 | NCBI WGS metagenome assembly LNAP01 (sample SAMN02440304, study PRJNA202911) | soil metagenome | biome: Subtropical and temperate rainforests or woodlands; isolation source: soil samples (1 kg each in a 20% v/v slurry with milli Q water) were... ...
GCCCGCCAAGCCGACACCATGGCCTGGCCGGAAGATGCGCGGTCCGCCTCGGCTTGTGCCCGTGCTACGTCATTGATGCCGCTCCGGGTCGCCGCCATCGCCGCTTTCGATGGGCCGCTCATGCGGTCCACGGCACTCAGGATTAGGGCGATGCTTAGGTTGCTCATCTTAGCGGCTCGCAAAGAACAACAGGCAGTGGCAACCGGCGGCGGGCGCGGATTTGCCAATCAAACAGTTGGTCGATTGGCAAGGTCATGAGGTCCCTCAGCGACCATTGGTAGACGAAGGCGACATCGTCCAATGCGTTGTCTATGACGCTTTCGACGTCGCCTCCAACGTCGCCGCCAGAATGGCCTTGGGCGAAATAAAAAAAGTGGCCACCTGCGAAATCAGGGCTGCCAGATCGTAGGGTTCCAGCTTTTCCAGGTCCCCCACCGTGACCTGATTGAGGTTGATGCGCCCCACAACCTTGAGGCATTCATCCGTGTCCCAACGCTGGAGTTGAAGCATCGAGACGCCCCGCAGGTCGCCAGCGGTGGGCTTACGGAGAAGAAGCTCCTCAAGCTTGCGGTCGCCAAGATCAAGCGGCGTTTCCAGCGAGACGGTCTTGTTGGTCATATCAGTAGTTCCTTACATGCCAATGGCGGCGCGGATGTCGGCCATCTGATCGGTGCCGCCGATATTGCGCACGCCGTTTTCGATGTCGATTTCGTGGATCAACTGTCCGCTATGGGTCAGCTTGTTGTAGCGCAGCACGCCTTTTAGCTTCAGTTCGACCTTTGCGGCGGCTTTAAGCTGGCCGGGATCAAGTTCGGTGAAGATGCCGCGCATGGTCCATACCAGCGGCACCGCCGTTTCATCGTCGCGCTTCGCAGCGGCGCGCAAGGTCATCGGGATATTGGCTCTGCCGATGACGCCGAGAAGCGCGGGCGTATGCTCCAGGAAAGTCAACTCGACTTCCATCTTGTCGAGATCAAGCGGGATGACGTCGGTTCCACCCATGCCGGCGGCGTTGTAATCCTCGGTCTTCAGCGTCAGCTTGGGCGTGGTGCTATCGGTGACACGGCCGGCATAGCCAACGCCATCGATAAACGCATTAAACTGACGAATGGTCTGCGGGATCATATTGTGTCTCTCCTGTCAGGGTGCAGATCGGCCGCGCTTAGTTGGACGGTTTGTCGACCAGCCAGTTATCCAAGGCCTCAATGTAGTAGTCGCCGTTGCGCTGAGCGTAGATGGTCAGCCGTTCCAACGGGGCGGGCGGCTCAAGGTCCAGCTTCAGATAGACATGACCGGCCTGCAATTCGGTGGCACTGTTCAAATCGCGCGGCAACCAAGCCACTCCGCCGAGCAGCGCGCCCATTGCCTTCAGCTTCCGGAGGAAGGCATTCACCGTTTCTTCCAGATCCTCGATCGTGGATGGAATAATCGGTCTGTCCATGATCCAGAGCAGCCCTTGTTCCAAGCTCTCATAGACCATATCGGCCGTCCGGCGAACCGACAGAAAGGCCCACAGCGTGTCTTGTGCCGGCGAACGGTTGCCCCACAAGCGGAAGCCGTCATTGCGGATGATCGTTGTCACCTGCTGGCTGTTGAGGTAGTTGGCCGCGCAATTGACGTCATTAATGTACCAGTCAACGGGCCGCGACATACCGATGGCGCCTTCGATGATCATATTGGATGGCGACCACCAGAAACCTTGCTCATTGTCGCGCCGCGCGAGCATGCCGGCAACGCGCATCGTGGGCGGCTGTACCTTCGGTTCGTCGGTCACCACATCGAAGACCATCGGCCAGGGGTCGATGATGAAAACGCGGTCGCTGCCGTAATCCATGCGATACTGCACCGCCGCTTCATCGGTGCTGTTCGGTCCATCCGCCAGCACGACAGCGCGCAAGCGCGGGGCAAGACCGAGCAGCTCGGCGACAACGGGATTTGCCAGACCGTCCGGCCGCTGGTGCGTGTAACCAGGCGCGATCAGAATGCGTGGCGTGACGCCAAATTCGGATTGAGCGCGGCGTAGGAGATGAACGCCTTTGAGTTCGCCCTCCTCCGTGCCGCCGATAATATCGGACAAGGTCACCAAAGACGGGTCGACATAGGAATAGGACACCTTGACGGTAGCGCTGGCGGCAATGGCGCCACCGGCCTTACGGGTGATCTTGCCACTCAACAGGTCAACGTCGTAGTCGGCTGCCGTATAGGTCGTTTCGCCTTCCGCATCCTTGACGAGGACTTCGCTGATATCGGTATGAGCCAGCTTGATCACGTCCAGCTTGCTGAAGGTATAGGCCGTCAGCAGTGCCTCGCTCAGATGCTTGGTCGGGTCACAGACATTGATAACCACCACCATGGCGCCGGTCTGATCGAAGATCGCATCCAATCCATCGGGAATGCTGCTGATCCCATCGACATCACCATAGGTGGTGCTGCCCTCGGTGCGGCTGCCCTTGATCAAGGCCATCTCGGGGCCGCGCTTGGCAGTGCCCACATAGCCGATGACGGAGGATTTCGCGACCTGGATCGGCCGCGCTCCGTTGCTAAGCTCGATGGTTTCAATACCATGCAGGAAATCGGTCGCCATAGTCGTAGCTCCTAAAGGTGAAAGGCGAAATGGACCTTGAACCAAGTCAGGCCCCAGGCTAACGCAAGCGTGATAGGCAAAAGGGGCAGAAACTCTGCTTGCCCGTGCGGCCCCCAATAGACCGGGACGAACTTCCGCCAGCCGATGGGCGGCACATCCTTGTCACCCTGCTGCGCCTGTTCACGCGCATAGAAAAACGTGCAGGCGATGGCGGCGCCGTACCACGGGTTGTCGAGCAAGCCGATGAGGATTGTCAGCCCGGCACCGACGCCGACATGAATTAGGACATCGCCCCAATCAATATCTGTGGTGAGCGTGTTCCAGATTGCGGCGAGTTTCGCCTTAAGCTTGTTCCACATCTATTGCGCCTCCTGAGGCCAAGCGAGGTTCTGAATGATGGAGTTGATAGAGGTAATATCGGTTGCTGCGGCGACAGCCTGCTTTGCCGACAGGCGCACGTTTTCAATCGCTGCGCCAACCAAGCCCCACTGATGGGCCGCTTCCAAGATGGCTTCGGCGACAGCCTGAGGATCACCCGCCGTGATGCCAACCTCGGCATAGATCAGTGGATATTTTTCCGCCGACGGATCGGGGTCGACTTGGATTGCTGCAGCCTGTTGCTGCTTGCTGATGTAGGTCAGTTCCTGGCCGGGTGCGATGGTGATATAGCGCGCGCGCTCTAAGCCGGCTTGCGCATCTATTTCGCTCACGGCAGCAACACGAACCGCATTCAACGCAGCGGCTTCAGCCTCCGATAGTTCGGTTGCGGATTTTAGATGCGTTATCCAGCGGCGCAGCATGCAGCTTGGCTTGTCGTCACCCGTGATCGGCTGCATCTCGTAGGTTTCCCCTGTCACATCGAACAAGGAGAGGTCCGGCATCGGATCGCTCTGCAACGGCCAGATACCGAGTGCCATCCGCGCATCGGCTGGCCGCGAGAAGTCTTCCTCAGTTACCGGCGTGTTACTCTTGGTCGTGAAGGGCTGCGGATACAACGAAGTGATCGGACCGCCCTTTGCATCGAGATAATACATCGTAGCCTCTTCTTCAGCCTTGAACCGTGACGTCCGAATAACTGTGGTAGATAGTCATGACAGTACCGGCCGCGCTCGCTACGTAGACCTCCAATAGGTGCTGCATTTCCGAGAGGCCCGTGGCTTTGTCGCTGACGATCTGCTGCAACCTGTTAGGTGTTTGGTTGGTCATAATGGCGTTTTTTCCGCCAACTCCATCGAGATGCATCCATACGATAAGACCATTGATGGTATTTAGGCTGGCATCACACGTAACCTGAAGATCTACTGCCGCGCCGGCCCAGCACAGAAAGAAGTTACGGCTACCCGTTCCTGCAAGTTGATGTTGACCGTTTGCTGCGAGTGTCACCCCGGACGATATCTGTGCGGCCGCGCTGTTTCTCGGTTGCTGCTGATACCAGGAGAGGACACCAATGTTACCCTGTGCATCGGCCCAATTGCCGGCTGCATCGGAGCGCGCCATGCCAACAAGACTTCGCGATGGCGCGCCGATTTTGATTTCGATGCCGGTCGATGGATCAATCGTATGCGCGGTCGTCGACTTCTCAAGCCGCAGCGTTCCATCGTCGGCTTGTGCGTAGATATAATATGTTGTGTTAGCTGCGTTACCGGTGGGCGGCAGTTGTACGCCAGTGCCGGGGACATGAACTGGCACACCGCCGACGAACATCAGATCGCCATTCTTCGGGATCAAGACGAGATTGGCGCCTGCGAGCTGGAGGTAGCATTGCCCGGTCTGCACCACTGAGTTGATTGCGGTCCATAGCCCTTTCGGAGTTACGGCCGTTCGATCATCCAACCCTTCCTTGGCCTCGGGCATGGTTGACAATTCAACGAAGCCCGGCATCTCCGTCGTCGCGTACGGGTGATCGTGGCTGTTCTCGTGATCAGCCATGGTGTCATCGACATACTTGCGGGTGGCAAGAACGATGGCCGGGTCAATCAGGAGGTTGACGGATGACGTATTGCCGACCTCCAGGATCAATCGGATATAGAGATCCTTACCGGTGCCGCTATCGAGCTGCGGCTTGAAGCTCTCCGGGTAGCGGGCGACGGCGATCAGTGCGCCTGCATCATCGAAGATGCCAACTTCTCGCACATACCAACCACCAACTGTCTGTGGTATGACGCCCTCGATCTCAACCCAGGCCGGATTGTCCGGCACAATGCGGATACCGTTGATCGCCTGTCGATATTTCTCTGAGACAAGAGCGGTCTGGATTTCGCTCGGTGCCGCAGTTCCATCGCCCACCGCCATCTGAGTGATGTTGATACTGACGCCCGCTGCTATCGCCGCCGCCAGCTTCGCCTTACCCGTCGATGTGATCAGCGTGTAAAAATCATCAGCCATTTGGTTTAGCTCGCTTTCGGATAGAGGTAGCCGACTTCTGCGCCATAGTGCGCAAGGCCATAATAGGTCTCTTCGGATTGCTCCATGGGCTGAAGCTGATACGGATAGATCGTGGTGTCTTCGCCGAAATACGCGGCTGCGCCGATCCTCGGCGCGATGAAATGCTGCATCAGGTAGAGGCGCAGTTGCATGAGATGGGAGCGAACGTTCTTGGCTTCCCAGATCGCGCTATAAAGCTCGTCCCACATCTCCATCGAGACGCCGCGTGACGACAGGCCGGCATTAACCGCGAAGGTGTACGGCCGATCATGCAGCACAGCGTAGGTGTCGCGTTGCGCCTCGACCTGAAACCATTCGACGATCTCGATCATATCCATGTCGAGCATGGCGATGGCCCGGCGCACTGCGCCCACGGTGCCTTTGCGGCGGTGCCATGCAATACTGTTTTTGATCACCGCACGCTTGCGGGCTTCGGGCCAATCCGATTTCCAGAGATCCACCGACAACGCCCAGGCGAGCCACGGGAGAAACGCAACCGGGCACTTGTCCGGGTGCCAGAGCGTATCCACCGGGTAAGGAACATCGCCGATACGCGCCGTCGCGGCCTCAAGGTCGCGCTCTAGCTGCGTCGCATTGGCCGGCAGGATCGTGATGACATCAGACATTGGCCACCCCGGCGACGGTCACGGTGATCGCCGTGCAATAGGCGGCTTGAGCCTTGGTACAGATGATATCGGCCGCCGGTTGAATGATCCGGGCCTTCTGGACGCCGGGGCGGCACAGAGCGCCGTCGACAGCCGATAGTGCAATTGTATCGCCCAGGCGATGGCGCTCGGTCACAAGCTCCTGTACCGCGTCTACTGCGGCCTGACGGATCAGCTCGCTATCGATCCCGCTATAGAGCGTGATTTCCGCTTCGACCTGATAGGGAATGATCTCGGCCGGATTGACGTAAACATTGTCCGTCAGCGGGCGAACGTCTTCTGCGCCGAGACTGTCGCGTACTTGCTGCACCAGATCGGGCGACGGTGAGCCATCGCCTACGCGCGACAGCACGGCCACGACGACATCGCCGGGCACAGGCGAGTCAACACTTGCATGTCGCACCTGCGAAGCGACCGGGGATGGCGCATAGCGATAGGTAACGGTGATGACGTTTGGTGACGGGCTATCAACCTGCATGTCGATGGGCTGCTGACCGGCCGACAGCGCATGAAACACATAGGCGCCTTCTGACCCGGCAACCGTCAGCGCCTCCGGCGCCATCTGGGTGCGGCGGCGGAGATCGTCGTCCAACTCCCAGGTCGGATCAATCGGCGGATAGGCGGCCGGGTCGCCCGGATCGACAAGCCGGCGCTCGACCTCGTAGAAGGCTGCAAGGTTGTCAAGGTCGGGACCGAGCGACCGAGCGAGCAGCACGGCCTTTGCCCGCTCGTTGAAGCTCTGTCGGACCTGCAATTCGCGATAGGCGGCGGTCTCAATAAGCTTTATGCCGGGATCGCTTTCCACCAGAGCCGTATACTCAGCCGGGTTCCGCGCGATGAAATCGGCTTTCATGTCCTCGAAGATCTTCTCGAAATCCAGCGGCTCAATCAGGTTCGGCGCCGGTAGGTTGGCGAGATCGACTGCGGTAAAGGCGCTCATCTGGCGATTTGCTCCTGGCTAAAGGTCAGGTTCCAGGGCTTACCGGTTTCGAGATTGATCGCGGCGATCTCGAACACCGCGCCTCCAGCCTGATTGCCCGACACAAGCTGAATGCGCTGCACCTGGATGCGCGGCTCCCACCGGCCGAGCGCTTCGGCGACAGCGGCATAGACCTCAACCGCGTTTTCCTGGGTGATGGGTCGGTCCATCAAAAGCGGCAGGCGGCTACCATAGTCACGGCGCATCACCCGCGAGTTAAGCGGGGTCATCAGGATGTCCATGACCGATTGCGAGATGTGAGCCTCGTCGCTCAGCACCTTGCCGCCGGCAGCCGCCATGCCGCGCATGATTACTTTGTCTTCTTCGCCGCGCTCACAGCGGCCTGATCGGGTTCCGTCTTCGCGACCTTGACAGCCGGCGTCGACTTCGCCTTACCCTCAGTGATCTGCCCACCAAGGAGTAGGTATTGTGCCTGTCTGTCCGACAGATCGATTGTCTTGCCGGGCTTATAGAATTTGCCGGCATGACTGAGACCGGAAACAACGTTGTAAGTTTTCGTCGCCAATGCAGTTCTCCCTTTCAAAGTGTGTCGCTCGTGGTCTTCGGCCGGCCGCTAGTGGCATGGCCGCAATTCGCGTGGTGTCCTTCAAAGCAAACAGGAATGCCGTTCCACCGGATCGCGTGATGGCCTTCCGCCATCACCGGGCTGCCGTGCGTACCGTCGCCATGCGGTGTTACCGGATCGCCGAGGCAGACAATCGGTTGGCCGTTCCAGGTGGTGCGACGGGCCGCTGCAATCTGCGCGCCGCCGGCAGCGTCCAGGCCCTTAACGGCGATGCCGTGCGCCATGATCAGCTTTCCACCATTTCAAAGGCGTCATACTCAAAGCGGATTTTGCCGGTCTTCACGGTGACATTTGCCGCCTCGATGGTCAGATCAGCCGGGGTCTTTATGCTCATCTGGCCAGCGCCCCAATCGTGCTTGATCATGGTGCCGTCAGGGAAAGTCACGATTTCGGTTGTGCCGTTGTTGCCCGGCGCCGGTTGGCTTGCCTGATAATAGGGGCCGAGGATGAAGGCCGCGCCCGTCTCGCCGCCAAGGCTGGCAACCATGACCTGTTCGCCGACAGAAACCGGCGACCAACGCTTGACGTCTCCAGCGCGCCCCGCCGGGATCGGTATGGGCCGCGTGGTGATCGTCCCACCTGCCGTCCGGATCTCGACCGACGCCAGCGCCTTGCCGTGATCGACCTTAACGACCGTGCCGACCTTGATCATATTGGCAAGGCGGCGGTCCAGTTCGGCCAGCAGAAAAGCGAGGTCAGCCATTGGCGGCCTCAAGCACCAGGTCGTCACCACCGAGGCGGATTGGCTGCAACCAGGTCACGGCCCAAAGCGACACGCCCTTGTTGCCCACTTTCGATGAGTAGAGGTTGTCGGCCGTCACCGTCAGCGCCTGGATCGGCAGTACATTCTCGCCGCCCCACTGCCGACCGGGCAGTGTCGTCAAAAGATAGTTGACGATTTCCAGGGCGGTAACATCGCGCGGCTTCTTCGGCTGGTCGGCGGTTGTGACATAAGCGGCGAGACGAAAGGGGTAATCCGTTTCCGACGTGTGAACAGCATCCGGCCGCTGCATGCCGAGCATGCCGATGCGCAGGCTCGGCGACAGCATGCTGTGGTTGGCAAGCTCGGTGAGATCGAACCGGCCGGGATGCGGTACGCATTCTTTAAGCTGCGGCAGTTCCGCCTTCAGTTTCGCGGCGACGCCATCGCGGAGAGAGAGCAAGTCATAGATCATTGCTGCGCTGCCTCGATCTGCGATGCCAGGAAGGAAATGCTTTCCTCGATCAGTTCCGCCTCATTAGCCGCCGATAGACCAAGATACTCACGGGCGGGCGTCGTGCCGTCTTTGCTTCCCAATTGATGCTTTGCGGCATAGACCAGCGCCGAGCCGATCCACACCGCGTCGCCTTCGACGATGTAATGAATATCGCCGATAAGGTCACCCCGGCTTTCGAGCAGCTTCTGGCCGCTGTGGCGAGTGCTGGCATAGCGCGCAGACCATTCCGCCCATTCTTCACCGCCGGGGCTTTTCTTCTCCTCTGAAAGTCTGGCACGTGTCTGGCTTTCGACCAGCGCGCCCATGACATCCAGATACGAATGCAGATCCGGAGTAGCGAGACGCGACAACGCGCCTTCAAGCTGCTCGATACCTTGGGGTTGGATCTGAAGCGCGATGCTCATCACAGGCCCCACATCTGACGGCGGGTGAACAAACGCGGTTCGGAAATCATTTGGACAGCATCGCCTGAAGTGTAACCCCCCGGCGCTTCGACAGGCGGCATCGGCAGCGCGGCTTTGCCGGCAGCGATATCATCCAGCAGCTTGACGGCGTCTTCGTAGCGCTTACGGATATCGTCGGTCAGCAAGGTTCCGTTGCTGGCGAGGAAATAGCGAGCGATATCGATAGCCAACCCTCGCAAAGCTTCACCGGCCGTCACCAACTCGGCAGCCGTCAGCGGCAGCCGATAGCGCGCCGCCAGCTTCGCATCGATTCGCGCCGCTGCATCGTTCAAAGCGCGCTCGGCTTTCGCATCGATACCGGCTTCGTCATCCTGATCGGTGACTAGCCAGCCATCGTTGGCATAGCGGTCGATGATATCTTGTGCCGATGCGTACAAGGGTCAGTCCTTCAATTTCTTCTCTGCTTCATCGAGACGGATGCGGATCTCTGTCAATGCGTCTCGGCGGACTTGCGTCGGTACATGGGCGGCATCGACAACCTTTTGAATTGCCAATGCCGCCACACTGATCGAGGTTTCAAGGCGAGGCGTGAACAGGGCTATTTCCTGTTCTTGCCGGGTGTGGTCTTGCCGCCCGCTTCCTTGGCGGGCGCCTTGCTGCTGTCGTCACCGGTCGTGCCGCCGCTGCGGTCATCATCCGGCAACTCGGCCGCCTCCACCGACAGGCGCGGCTCGCCCTTGATCTTTTCGAGCTGATCTTTCGTCAGATCGTCCAGGGCGATAACCCGCGCTTCTCGGTCGAACTTGAGACCGCCCCGCCAAAACGGGCCGACCGGCGCTGTGATGGAGAGTGCTTTCCGCATCATGCGCCTCAGGCGAGCCAGCCGGTTTGCAGCAGATCCACCGCCTGATACTCGGTGTTCGACTGACCGTTCGTGAGGGTCGCAGCGAGGATCAAGTCACGCGCCTTGCTGCGGTTGCTGGGGCCATGAACCAAGACGGTCGGTTTGATGTTAAGCGGCCGGCCCTCGTCGCTCTTGAGTGCGCCCATCGCCTCGCAGGCGGCGCGGAAGCTCTCCAACGTGAGCGGAGCTTTCGAGCCATAGGCCATCTGCCAAAAGCCGAAACCAGAATTGCCGCGACCATCGACACCGTAGAGGAACTGGTTCGACTTGAAGACGGACTCATCATTCGGCTTATCGACCGAGACGAACTGGTATTCTTGGCGCTTCTGATAGATCAACGGACGTAGTGCGCGGCTGGTATCCAGCAACGCCCACATCGGTTCGGTACCGGCCTGCATATTCGAGACCGTGCCTGCAACACCATCAACCAGTATCGGATGATCGGTATCGAAGAAGTACTGGCCGTCATAGCAGGGGGTGCTAAAGCCCGCCGACAACAGGGAGAAAATCATCTCGTCGGGATGCATGCGCGCGGCCCGACCCATCTCCTGCATCATCGGCTTGTAGACGCCGAAGGTGTCATCCGCGATCGCGGGCTTGGGAACGCCCACGGTTGCCTCATAGGACTTGTTGGTCACGGTGTACTTGTGCGCCGTGATATCCTTCACAACGCGGTCGCCGATCCACTCGCGGAGACGCGGCCATTCACCGAGCCAAGCGTAGTCCTCGGCCGCCGTGGCACTCGGCACTTCGGTGGCGATCTTGGTGTAGTCCGGTGTGGCCTCGTTGAAGCCCTGCTGAAAAGCTGCCTTGTAGCCAACGAACAGATTGGAAAGGGCAGCGGAATTAACGATCATCGATTGATCCTCTTTCTTGAGTTGAGGTCGGGTTATGCGCGGGCCTTGGCGAACTGCTCGTCCGTCAAGCCGAGCTGCCGGCATACCGCGCGCTCTTCATCCGTGAGCGCGCCACCACTGTTCGGCGGGGTCTTACCGTCAAGGCCGCTATCCCCCACGACCTTTGGCGCCGAGGCGGCAAAAGCCTTGAAGGCATCCAGGCCGGTACGGTCACGGCAGGTTGCGCGGTAATATTCGAGGCTCGCGGGCACGATTTTGCCGTCTTTCAGCGCGACATCGATTGCAGCCTCGGCCTCGGCCTTCAGAGCGCTGTCCTCGGTTTCCTTCAGCTTTGTTTCCGCGTTGGTCGCACGGGCAAGCACCGCGTCATATTCTGCCTTCGGAATGAAATGATTGATGTCGGGTGTTTCCGCCCGGTTCTTTGCCGTCTCGAATTCACCCTTCAGCTTCTCGATGGCAGATACGATTTGATCATCGTTCGCGCCATCGATCAGGCCGAGGGACTTGGTCACGCGGTTGCTCATACCGGTTTCTCCTGGTTGGTTTGCGGTGCCGAGAAATTGCGCCCGATTGAGCGCACGAAGGGAAAGGTTTGGGCTATTCGTCAGCCCCGCCGAGACGATGCGGCGGATGCGGAGGGTCGCACGTTCGTAATCAAAGACAGGGGAGATAAAGCGATACTCGCGAGCCTGGATCTGTGCCTTGGCCCGTTCGGTCCATTCGACGCGACCCCAAATCGATCCGTCGTCGCGCGCCTGCAATTCTTCAATCCAGCCGGCGGCGGGTGCCTCCTGACCGAGCGGCGCGGCGAGTTCGGAGGCGTGTTCCCAGTCGACAGGCAATGGGCGGCCAAAGGTGGCCGCGACGGATTGCGGCTGATCGTTCAACCACTGGCGCCCGTCCGCCCCGGCAACTGTGACGGCAGCCGGCAACAATTCGATCCAGTCCGGTACGGCGCCGGTCGGAAGCTCGTTAAGGGCACGTCCGATATCGAGGGCATCCCCCGGCCGGCTAAACGCACCGACCGAGGGAAGCTTCGCGAGGGAACCGGGAATTGAGGTCGTTTTTGTCATGCCCCGAACGTAGGGCCTGACCCCCTCGATATGGGGCGAACAAGGTTCGCATCACGTCACAGCTTGCGGTGACGTCCCGGACCAGGGTTTTAAGAGGAATTTAAGAGCGATTAAGAGCCTTTGGGGTCGGATCGGGCGCCTGACCGCTACATCCGGGGCCAAAAACCCCGCTCGGGCGTCCACGGCTTGATTTTTAGCGGGGTGTTTTCTAGAGTCAATCCCAGGATCGGTTGAGCGCCTGGAAGACGGTCAGGCACGGGGCGAGCGCCCCGGAATGAGGAAGTGACGCCCTCCAACCGATCCTATCGCTTCCATAGCACGTCATAGACATTCTCATCATAGACATTGGCCGGCCGGGCAAGGCCGGCGGTGGTGATGCTGTTCACTGTCGGTTTAGTTCGCTTCTCATCGGCGAGCGATGGCGTCACCGGCACGCGCTTATCCGTCTCGATGATGATGCGCCCGAGGCGCCCGTCATCCTGGGACGGCTGAAAGACCACCTCGATATTGCCACGCTCACGGTCCAACAGCACAGCCTCAGGCTCGGCGAGGATGGCCGGCAAGCCCCCCATGTCCTCACGCGAAATCGCGACACCTTTACCCATGCTCCTATCCGGCAATTCAACCGCCGCCGTCAGCTTGTCAGTGCGTGAGAGATGCAGCAGTTGCTTGTCATCAATCGTGATGGCGGCAGATGACACGATAACCCCGCGCTGCTTGAGCGCGTCCACTACCTGCGGTTTGAGCATGCCGGCGACAAAGCGGGCACCGCCCTTATGATCGCGGGCGGCTGCCTGTGGCGCATTCCAATAGCGGTCAACGAAACGCTGCCAGTCCTGAGTGACGCCCGGCGTCAAGCTCTTGGCGGCGCCATCCCATAAGGCGGCGGCGGTCGCGGGGTTAGCGTCAATCAGCTTTTCGCCGAGCAGTCGCGTGGCTTCGCCCTGCTGCCGGGCAAGGCCGGCATTGTTGGCCCAAGCTGGGTCGATACCCTTTGGAATGCGGAAGGTCTCGCCGGTCCGGTTATTGGTCCAGTCCGTCATATCGCTGGCCGTCAGCGGTGGCTGTTCGGCAAAGCCCCGGCGGGTGGCCTCTGTGCGGCCGACCTGCCGAACCCTGCATTTGCAGCCCCATCCGTTGGGAGGCATCCAGTATTGCCAGATAGGATCATCAATCGGCGCGATCTTCCCGGCCCGTGCGACATGCTCAGGCCGGTGCCGCTCGCTTGGCCCCAGCTCATACAACAGGTAGGGCAAGGCTGTCTTGGTCCGCTGGAAGCGCTCCCATTGACCGGCAGCGCGTGCGGATCGCATGTTGGCGTCATAGATGGTTCGCAGCCGGCGCGGGCTTCCAAGCTGGACCAGCTTTTCCTCACCGGTCTTCGGGTCAGCCTGGATGCCCATGCCCCACCAGCCACGCCGCGCAAGCTCGGGCTGAATGCCCTTCGCCCAATCGCGGAAGGTCTGCCCCGCCGCCTGCGCATCGACAAGGCTCTGCTGCACTGACTTGAGCAAATCGGCCTGCAACATCTTCGCGACGGTGAAGTTGTAGGCGTGCTCTTCTCCCCAAACGTCCTTGTAGGAAAAGCCCGGCTTGAGTCGCTTCGATTTCAGGAAGGCCAGTGCTTCCGGCGACGGCTTCGGATCGAATGCGTATTCTCCCGCCATGGCCTAATCCAGATCGTCGGTAACATCGCCTTGCGCCCGCGCGGTGAATGACATCCGCGTCAAGCTTTCAATGATGGCAGCCGGATCGACCGTGCCCGCCAGTTCCGGCAAACGCTCCATTGCCTCTTCGTAACTGTTGCATTCTGACAGTAGCTTTTCGACCGGATCAATCAGCGGCGACATAAGGGGTTCCCAACCGTCGTTTAGTTCATCATTGATCATGCGGTCGATGGCATCGGCATCGCCGGCTTGCACGCTGTTACGCGCCCGCGCGGTGCCGCAGCAAGGACAACCTAGCCTGTGCCGATTGGTCGCGCGGTCTGTCGGCTGCGGCTTGACCGCAGCCTGCAAGACCTCGGCATCCTCGGCCGGGTCTGGCAAGCCAAACTTGTCACGGATCACAGACGTTTCGACCGCGAGGCCGAGTGGCACCAGCTTTTCCAATGCGGTGGCAAGCTCGGTCGTGTCCTCCGGCTCGATGACAGGCAACCGGACAGCCGGATAATTCTCCTGTGTTCCGAAATTGAAATCGACGAAGGGCTGAACCAAAAAGCGATTGACGGTGTTCGCGGTCTGGCGAGCGTCAGCTACCTGTATATCCCGGCGCACGTCATTATGGACTTGCCCCTGCGCCAAACTGGCGCCGTCATCCGTCGTCATGGTCTGACCGAGAACGGCTTTCGATGTTTGCTTATCCACCCACTCGGCAAGTTCGCGAAACACCTTGGAGCCGTCACCGGTCACAGTCGTCGGAAACTCGATACGCATCGACTCGGGAATGATGGCCGCGCCATCGCTGCCGAGATTGGCGACAGCCCGCAGCAGGGTGTCTTTGTCTTCCTTGGTGGCGCTCGGGCCATAGCGCCCCAACCGCAACGGCATGCCGAAGACCTCAACGAAGGCCATCCAGTCTTTCACCCCGTAACTTTTGAAGATGAATGACCACGACGCAAGCCGCGCCAAACCGCCTCGGATCGGGATGCCCGATTTCAGGCGCGGCGTATGGATGATGAATTTATGGGGCGGCAACGGCACGCCGTCCGGGTTGCTATCATCGCGCAGCAGTAGTTCGCGCTTTGTTATCCGGTCGAACTGGAAAAAATGCGGGTCGCGCCATTCATACGCCACCGGCATCATCCGCTTTCTCTGCGTTAGGCCCCACATCATTTCAACCGCCGAAAAGCCCTTGCCCAGACCGTCTAGCAGATCGTCAAGCATTTCAGCGAAGATGGGCTTATTGACCAGATCCCGCACCGCGTCGGCGATCTCCTGATCTTTCGCCTCATCGCTGGCTGCCTCGACTGTCACATCAAGACCGGAGATCGCGCGTTTGCGGGTGCCGAGAACCGACCCATAGTGGGGCTCGCGTTCTTCCATCTCTTCGGCCAGCGTCAGATAGTCGAATATATCACCATCGTTGGCACGCATCAGGATGCTGGCAAGCCGGGATGGCGTGAGACCTGACGCAACGGTGTCGCTCCAGAGTGACCGCACGCCCGTCAGGGTTGGCGTGGCCACTTCCTCGGCCAACGTCGCACGATTGATCGGCAGGCCGTCGGGCCCCAGCAGCTTCGCCATTACATGCAACCTTTCATTCTGAAGGCTCCGGCCTTGATATCGACGGCGTCTCTAAGCGTGGTGTAACCGAACTGCTCCGCCGGCGTTGCAGTGGCAGACCAGGCCAACAGACTGCCAATCATGCTGTCGCCATGTCGCTGCCCGCCATCAGTGCCTTTAACATGATCTTCGGAGACGGCCGGGCGACCAGCTTTCAGAATGCACAAGCGGTGATCGGCCAGCACATCCTCACCAGCCGCCAACAGAAAAGAGCGTTCCTCAAGTGCCGCCCGATATTCGGGGAACCACTTCGCATACCATTCGACCGTCGCCTTGACGCAGGTGATGCGCTCGACACCGAATTTCTGCTGCGCGGCCTCGGCATGTGACTGGCCGTTACCCCGTGCATCGAGCGCGCCATGATGAAAATTCGGTAATGCATCAATGATCTTGAACAGGAGATATTGCTGCACGTCGAACGGAATGCGGCGCAGTTCGAGGTTGAACGCCGCCCGCCACCGGCCAGCGCCGATCTCCTGTGTTGGCACTATGACTGACAAATCGCCATCCCGGCCGAAGTCCTGACCGAACACGCTGCGGCGCTTTGGGTCCAATCGATCCAACACCGGCTTGAGATGTTCAAGGAACCATTCCTCCGCCTGCCGTAGCCGCTGGTCATCAAGATACCAGTCGGCCGGCTTGCTGAAGGAGATAGTCGGGATCGTGTCATCCTGGCTTTGCTGCACCAGATTGCGCGGGAAGTAGACGCCCGAACTCTTGCGCGGGATCGCCTCTAGCTCTTCGTCGCGCGCTTCATGACGCGGGCCGTAAGACCGGCGGATACGGCTCAACCATTCCGTCTTGCCCGGCTCGGTCGCTTGCTCGCCACGGATCAAACACACGCGCTCGTAGAGGCCGTTATCGACGGCAAGGCTAAAGGGAATGTGATGGATGCTGTAATCATACAGCCCGGCGCGGGTATCCTTGATCAACTGATTGAACGGATTATCCTCGCCATTGTGCGATGAGATGATCCGAACCTTGCCACCCCAAATCAGCAGAGCGTTGACCGCCTCGATAACGTTGCCGACATCCTTATGAAAGGCTGCCTCATCGATCACCACGACGCCTTGTAGGCCACGAATGTTTTCCGGCCTGGACGACAGCGCCACCACTTGGAAGCCGCTCGCGAAACGGACGCGATAGGCGTTGATGTGCTTACTGTTGCCATCCGAGCGCTTGTCTTCGAAAAGGAACTCTTCGACCTCACAAAACTCCTTCGCCACAATCCGGGCGAAGTGGGCCACGTAGCGGATGAATTCGATGCCCTTTTCTTTTGTATCGCCGATATAAATCACATTGTCGCCGCCGGCTGTGCGCGCCGCCGCTGCCGTCAATGTATCGTCAAGCGCCTCGGCATAGGTGATGCCGGTACGTCGGCCCTTCTCGGCGAGCTTCAGGGAAGACGTGTCCTCCAACCACTCTTTCTGATGCAACATCAGAATGCCATCGGCGAGCGGATCATGGCCTTCGGGAAGATCGGCCGATACCAGAATATCGTCGATACTGTCAGGCATCTGCCACGCCATCTTTGGCCGCTTTCGGACGGATGCCCAACACCTCGCGGCGCAACTGCGCTACCGCCTTGGACGACAGACCATTTTCCCGCGCGATGGCAGCAACCTTGTCGCCCGCCGCTCTGGTACGGCTCGCAAGCTCCGCATCGTATTTCTGGCGGAACTCCTTCTGCTTGATGACGGTGCGGCCAAGCTCGGCAACGGATTTTGTGATGGAGGAAATGTTGATCGTCTTCGGATCAATATTCGCCTCGACAAGGATCGAGAACAGTCGCTCTTGCACTAAGCGCATTAGCGCCTCGTTCATAGCGGCGCCGTCATCGCTGCTGCCTTCGACAATCGCTTTCGCCTGTTCTGTCGCGAGCTTGATCTTATCGACCTTATCTTGGAACGATTGGCCGTAAGCATGGATCGCGCTCTTGCCGACCTCATAGCCTTTGCTCGACAGCCAGTCAGATAACTCCACGAAACCCGAAAAGGCGCCTTCGATCAGCCGGCGGTCAAGTTCCTGCCTGATCTCGGCCGGCAACAAAAGGATCTTTGAACGCGGCGGCATGGCCGGTCACCAATACTTTTCTGGCCGCGCGATACCGGCCGGGCATTTGACCGTGTATTCAACGACATCGATACCGAGGCCCGTCAACGCGGCCGACCAGGTGCCACTCTCACGATCCGTCGTCACCAGGTCTTTTTTCTCCAGATAGTCTAACTCCTCACGTAGCTCATGCGGCGTGACACGCAAGGCCGCATCAGATAGCGCGCGGCCCATGGTGATCTCAGAGACGCCCAGCGGACGTCCGGCATCAAGAATGGCAAGGATACGCCAGCGGGCTGTTTCCCGTTGCGCCTTATCGAGATCAACGCCACTCATCTATCTGTACCCCCGTCCCATGTCTTTGATCGCGCCGTTAAGCATCGTTGCAACAGCGTCGATTTTGTTTTCCATCTTTGCGACCATGATGATCCAGTCATCACGCGCGACATACTGCTGTGGCAGCAAAGCCAACAGACCCCGGAATTCGCGCTCAAGCTCCCTGCGTTCGGCAGCCTCCTTCGCAATTGCCGCCTCTGCCTTTGTTGCGATATCTGCGAGGTTCTTTTCGACTGAAGATATCCGTGCATCGATACCGTTGATGTAGCGAGAGAAGAACCACTTGAGCAGCCCAAAGACGCTACCGATGAACAGCGTTAGCAGGGCGAAGCCCCAGGCGATGAGCTGCGGCTCAATCTGCATATCTGCCTCGCTGCCGCTCGCAATCGCGGACCTGATCGCGCAGCGATCCATAATCCTGCATCATGCGGTCGAGTGGAGATCCCTCCGTCACTGACTGCCCAAGCTGCGCATCGGCCGCCGTCAGGAATTCAGGGGTATACTCGGCAATGGTCGGGCAGGTCGGTATGCGTGTCACGGTGCAGCCAGCTATAGCCAACAGGCCCATCAGCACGCCCAACCAGAAAAACGAATGTACGACGCGCGTCAAAATGTGCCCTCCCTAAGACGCTTGCGAACCTCGGATTTTGTTTTCGGACCGCGTGCCGCCGCCTTGGCCATATCGCGCTCTACTTTCGCGGCGGTCGCCGCCATCTCGACGCGTTCCTCCAGCCGGCCCGCGTTCTTCACGCGGGCCAAGATGGCGAGGACCGTGATGATAGCCGCGATGACGGCCAGCGCTTTGAGCGCATAGGGTTTCACAACCAGCCAGATCGCGGTACCCATGGCTATCGGGCCAACCGGCGGTGATCATCCCACCGGCGATAGAGCATGTAACCAACGCCGGCCAAGGCGAGCGCAAGGAACGCCCATTTCGCGGTTTCAAGATACGGTGTCAGTTGGCTCACTTGCGCTGCTGCATCCTGCAGCGTCTCAGTCACACCGGACCCAACGACACCAGCGGCCGAGGCCGTGCCTCCTTTAACCGTGCCCGTTAAGGCCAGGGCCTTGCGCGGTGGCTCAACACCGGCCAATGCTAGCGCCTTGTCAATCTGTGCCGAGGTATACGGCTGCATGCCGTTCTCATGCTGGATGATGCCTTCAACCAACGGACGCATGAAACGGTACTGATGAACGTCCACCTCACCGGCATATTCGGCGCCGTCCAAATCAAGCAAGTCACGCAGATGGCTGACATAAGAGCCGGTGTCGTTCTCGGCCGGGGGTGCCCAGCGCTCGATGATTTCGCGTACCGTGTCGATTCGGCTTCCATCTTTCGCCGTGCGCTTGTCTTGATAGGTGATCAGCGTCACGGCAATAGCGCGAATGCCATAGACCGCATCCTTGAACCGGCAGCGGCGACCATCTGTCGCCGGATTGTCGAGGCCCTGCCATTTCACGCCCGGTTGATAGTCGATGTTGCCCGGATTGTTATTTCGGATACCGAGCGGGGGAGTTTTAGCCATTGATGGAGCCTCTCGTTTCGCCAAAGAAAAAACCGCCCCAATGGGACGGTCTAAGTGAAACAGAGAGAGTGCCGAAAATGGGTGTGAGACGTTTCAGCCAGTCGGCTTAAGCAAGCTCTCTAAATCGATCTGCCGGGGATCGGCCTCGGGTTCGTCCGGTCGATAGAAGACAGTTCGCTGCGTGATGCCAAGCAATAGGGCAATCTCGTTAGCGGTCTTCCCTTCCTGCCGAAGCGCGAAGATGCGGGCGCGGCGGGCGCGCGTCAAGCTATGTCCCATCATCGGAACGTCCCAACGATCGATACCGGCCGCGAACAATGCGTGCCGGATTGCCTCGGCGATCTCCTGACCGAATAGCTGGGCAATCTCATTATCGGCACCCCAGGCCCGCGCGCAACGTACCCGCAGCCCGCCCAACTTGGCGGCAAGACGCAGCATCGCATCTTCGCCCACCGTCTCGTTGACGATCACGAGGCCACGCGGCAAATAGCCGTAGCGCTCACGCAAGCTTTCCATCGCCGTCCCTCTCCAGCCAAGCTTTTAGCCCCTCAATCACCCGGTTTGCTTCACTAGCGGTCAGCCACTCAGGATCGCCCACGCCTGCCGGATGTTTTTTGGTGATCGTCTGCCGGCGGACAAAGGCCCGGAGTGCCTCACGCGACGGATCACATACCTTGCCGGCCCGATGCAACTCGGCCCACAGCGCAAAGACTTTTCGCGCAACCGGGTGTGCGGCCATTTTTGCCTGTCCCTTAAAAGCTCCGAGGCCGGTCATGTGGTCCAGCACAGCGCGACGCTGTGAAGCGGTGAGAATGGCGGCCGACTGGTGGCCGGTTACCTGTCTCAGCATCGCCCGGTAGGTGCCGTCATCAAGACCAAGCTTCTGTTGGCCGATCTTGATTTTCGCAATCTCGGCATTCCGTGTCGGATCAGTGCTCATGACGCCCTCGCCGGATTGATGCGACTAACCGCACCGCGATTGAAATGCGCGGCCAGCTCAGCGTTGCTAATGCCAATGCTGATCAGGGCCGAACAGATCGCATCGAAGGCCGCAAGGCCGGTAGACAGGTCGATTGCCTCACCAGCGGGTAGCCGGCTGCCATTGAGCGCGGCCATCCCGCGCACCGTGTAACGCCGAAGCTTGATCCGATCATCAGCGGCCAGGGCCGGATGACGGGTGCTCAGCACCTGCAACATGCAGGCGAGATCGAGCGCGGCGATAACGCGTGATTCGGTCATGTTACCTCCAAGATTTCGGTTTATTTTCCTGTATCGCAGGATATATTCCTGCCCTTCGGGAAGATGGGAGATCGACGTGAAGTGGCGTGAGTTCTGGGACATTGTCTTCATATTGAGTTCACTCAGCGCGATTTTGGCTTTGGTCGCGGCAGCCCTGGAGCATCCTTAGGCGTGGTTCCGTCATGCTGCCCTCTGATCCAGGTTGTTCGGAGCGGGCGCCGGCTGGTCGGCGGCATGGGTCAAGATGCGGTCCAGCTTCGTGATGTACCGGCGGTTGTCTTTAGTCTTGTCCTGGAGACGGCGAGCGATATAGGAGCGCTCGCTTTCTCCGGTGACGAAGCCGTAGGGAGATAGGCTTTCCAGATAGGCCGGCCATTCTGCCGGTCGCTTGTTGATTTCGATGCCGGTCACCTCTTTAGCGAGATCGTCCACGCGTTCCCGCATCAACCGAATAAGCGCGGCCCGTCCGACCTTTTCACCCGAAAGCAGAACCGCCGCCGCCTTGATCCGATCCATGGCCTGACGCGCCGACATCTCCCAGGATTGCCGAGCGGACGGCGTGACGATGCGGCGCCAATGATGCAAATCGTCATAAGCGCAGTATTCGCAGGCCAGCAGTTCGGCAATCTGGTCGGGAGTCATGGCGGCGGCGCCTCAGGCCGCAGCAAGATCGATGGTGACAAGCGACCATGGATCGGTCGCCGACGCGCGGCGATAAAGCCGGACGTACGTCTTCGAGCCCGTCACGCGGATGCTATCGCTGATCGCCTCCATTGCCTTCGTCCAACGCGGGTCGTTGATCTGGAGGCGCCGTAGAGAGAAAAGCCCCTCTCTGTTGATCTTGCCGGCCTTATCGACGTCGAAGGCGTGAGTTACAAGCTTCTGAATTTCGCCCCGGCTCTCGGATGCCCATTCCGCAATGCATTCATCAACCAGGTCTTTTGCGACCTGAATCTCGGGGCCGAAATCGATATGGTCCTGGACGGCGACAATCAACTTCAGGCAGCCGTCATAACTTTGAAAGGTCATGTTGCCTTTCTGCCCACGCGGCTTAGCGCCATATTTCTCAGCCGCCAGTATCATGAAGCTGTGAACGTCATCGAACGTATGGGCTTTAAAGCGCGCGATCTGCGCAGAGAGCGGCTCGGCATAACCCAAGACAGTTTTGACAAGTTGATCCTGCAATTTGTCGAGATCGCCGACGAGATGTTCCGGGACGAAGCGCCCCTTGGCATCCATCATCATGCCGGCCGGTACAGCAGTGGTGGTCTCAGTCGTCATAGTTACTTGCCTTTCCTTGTGGTGATCGTGTTGCCAATCAGCAGCCGTTCAAAGTGCGGGAGTGACTGAGCCTTACGGTTACGGCCGAACAGCAGGGACAGAAGCGCGCGTATCATCGCTTGCCACCGTATTGCTGGACCGGCTGAAAACTGGCCGAAAGGCGCCGGAACGTGCGCGCCGCTAGCTCGGGGTCCGCCTCTGCTAGGGCAAAGGCGGCCTTTGCGAAGGTCCGCGCCAGTTCGCGAGCCTGCGCCACGATCGACACTTGCCTTGCAGGCTGTGAAGCAGTCGCTTCGATGATCCGGTCACGGATGATGACCAAAGTCTCAAAAAATGCCGGATCGTGGTCAGACAGGGTATCGACGCGCCTAATAGCATGCATGATCGTGGTGTGATCACGATTGCCGAAGGCGCGACCGATCTCGGGCAATGAGCGGCCGGGCAAGAGATTGAAGCAGAGCCACACTGCAACCTGACGCGGTCGCGTGATCTTGCGGGCGCGGCGCGGCGATATCAGCAAGCGGACATCGAGGCCATAGGCTTCGGAGACCTGTTGCTGAATGTACTCGATGGTGAGCCCTGATCTGTTCATGCAGCACCACCGGTTAGAGCGATCACGGCAGAGGCCAACAGATTGGCTTCCGCTGCGACCGGAATCCTAGTTTCATGACGAGCCAGTATCGATAGAGCAATGATGCGCGCAGCTGCGATATCGGCTGGAGGGACAGAAATCGATGCTATGCCTTCCTTCACCGGCAACTCAATTGCGAGGGTCAACAGGCCGTCACTCTCGGTCCGCACGGTCAATATCTGCCGGCGGCTAGCGGTCCGGTAGGTCACCACCTCCGCTTTGACCGTGCGGCCCTTGAAATCGACGTCGATGACATCGCCCACCTTGTAGGGATGGTTTGTCATATGACACCCGCCTTTCGGAAGGCGAGGACGTTATCCCGGCAATCGGCCGGGATAACGCGCGCATAAGTCGGAATGGTGATCGCTTCCAAGCTCTCGACGCCGGCCGCGATAGCATCGAGCCGCCGCGCCAAATCAGGACGGTCGGCACTATCAAGCGGCAGCGCAGAGAGAGCGGCGGCAATATTGCGAATTTCGTTCGACAGCATGCCCGCCTCCGTCACGCCGCAAGGTCTTGGCTGGAAAGCTGAGACCATGCTTGTTTGATATGCTTGACGCCGAGCGGGGCACCATCGCCAGCGGCGAGCATGGAGGCAAGCTTCAGGGCCTTCGTCATTCCGCGCAGGGCACCGGGCTTGCGAGCGATGACCTTCAACAAATCAGCTTGCTCTTTGTTCTCGATCCCCCATGCCTTAATCAGCGCACAGATGTCCTGAGCGTGCGGTTTTGGCCGGGTAATTCGCATGCCGATCCGGCTGTACATCTGCGCAAATCCCGCCTTGCGCCCTTCGCCTTCGAGCCGGCTATAGACGGTTTCATTTCCCGCCAATGCGACGCCGACTCCGCCGAGATCGAAGATAGATCGAAGCTGATCAATCGCTTTGGATGTAAGGTGCTGAGCTTCATCCACGATGATGAGGCCGTTGGACCCCGCGACCTTTCGGCCAATCGCCCGCATCAACTTCATTGGTTGGCGTTCGGAGAGGCGCATTTCCTCGCAAAGCTCCATCAGCAGCGCATGCGGTGACGAACTGGTCGGTGACATGGTAATCATCCAGACGTTCGGATTGGTTTCCTGATAGCGCTTGAGCGATGTCGTCTTGCCGATGCCGGCGCCCCCCACGACCAAAACGAAATCAGGGGAAGCCTGGGCGAAGCTCAGCACGTCGAGAATGTGCCGCGCCGTCGTCGTGGCCTGGAAACCCGGCGCCTGCGGGATCTTCGTCAAAGTGTTCTGCTGTTCCTTCCGGGCCTCAAGCCAGATTTGCACCTCGGCTGCAACGTTCTCATTGCGACCGGCATAGGTGCCGCTCAACCAAGCGGTGAAGGTGCCATATTTGACACCGGACACTTTAGAAACGTCCGCTTGGGACATCCCCTCGCGTTCCATGATGGCCCGTACTTCGTCGCGCAGGGCGTCTTGGTGTTCGTCGGTGAAAGTCCCCTTGTCGGCGGTAATCGCATTCATGTAATCTGCTCCTGTTGTTGGTTGCATTTGCGCCGGCCTCTGTTGCCTCAGAGGTCGGCGTTGTTTTTGACTAGGGCCAATCCCCGGCCAAAATTGGTCATCACTTCATCTTCATCCCGGTCGGGATCGATCTCGATTTCAGGTTTCATCGCGAGATTTCCGAAG
>LNAP01001951.1_pt1 | contig 23674 bp, 23 predicted proteins | sample 602601 | NCBI WGS metagenome assembly LNAP01 (sample SAMN02440304, study PRJNA202911) | soil metagenome | biome: Subtropical and temperate rainforests or woodlands; isolation source: soil samples (1 kg each in a 20% v/v slurry with milli Q water) were... ...
CGAACAGGCCTTATACATAGATGCAACCGGGTAGCAGTGTTCAAAAGCAGGTTGAAAGTGGGGGCGAGTCCATACATAGGACCGGACTTGTCCGGGAAGCCGTCCGTGCAGGCGCTGGAGATTCTCCAGTTACTCAGCAGTGACAATAAACGCCTTTTTGCATGTGACGGCAATAGTCTTCGAACCGGGCGTCAATGGCGCCAGAATGCCGGGATGCATAGCACCAGCACCGTGATGATCTCCAGCCTGCCAAGCAGCATGCCCAGCGACAGAATCCATTTAGCGGCATCCGGCAGGCTGGCGAAGTTTCCTGCCGGGCCAATGGTTTCGCCCAACCCCGGCCCGACGCCTGACACGGTACTCGCGGCGCCGGTCAGGGCGGTCATCCAGTCCAGCCCCAGCAACGAAAGCGCCAGCGCGATCAGGCAGATGGTGATGGTAAAGAAGAACGAGAAGGTCAGGATCGAGCGCACGATTTCGTCGTCGAGACGATGGCCGTTGTACTTTTGTTTGATAACCGCCCGTGGATGAATCAACTGATGCAGGTTGGCCTTGAGCAGAATATAGGCGACCTGGAAGCGAAAGATCTTCACGCCGCCCGCCGTGGAGCCGGAACAACCGCCGATGAAACCCAGATAAAAGAAAAACATCAGGGCAAAATTGCCCCACAGGCTGTAATCCCCAAGGGCAAAACCCGTCGTGGTCACCACCGACGTGACGTTCAGCGCCACATGGCGCAACGCCTCATACCAGGGCAAGTCAGTCGTCCCCCAGTACCAGGCGGTCATCACCAGCCAGGTCATCAGCAGCAACCCCAACATCCCGCGCACCTGCTCATCCCGGAACAGCGCGCCACGGTTGCCGCGCAGTGTTGCGACATACAGGGTAAAGGGCAGGCTGCCGAGGATCATGACAACGATGGCCACCCAATGCACCGCCGGTTGGTGCCATTTGGCCAGGGACAGATCGGAGGTTGAGAACCCGCCGGTGGAAATCGCTGACATGGCGTGGTTGATCGCGTCGAACAGACTCATGCCTGCCGCCCAGAAGGCAATACTGCCCAGCGTGGTGAAGCCGACGTAGGCCAGCACGATGAACTTGGCCACCATATGCGAGCGGGGCATGACCTTTTCCGAGCGGTCCGAGGACTCGGTCTGGAACAGGCGCATGCCACCGATACGCAGCAGCGGCAGAATCGCCACCGCCATGCCGATGAAACCGATCCCGCCGAGCCAGTGCAGCATCGAGCGCCAGATCAGAATCCCCGGCGACATGGTGTCCAGGCCGCTGAGGACCGTCGAGCCGGTGGCAGTGATCCCGGACATGCTTTCGAAAAACGAGTCGGTGTAGCTGATATGTTGCGTCAGCAGAAACGGCAGCGCGGCAAAGATACACACCACGATCCAGCTGGAAACCGTGAGCAGGTACATGTCCCTGGGCCGCAGGTGTACATGTTCCGGACGACCGGGAATCACCAGCGCAAGGCCGGCGATGAACGTCAGCAGGCTGGCCCAGAGGAACGAGCGCAGGTCTTCGATGCGGTCGAAGATGACCAGCGTCACCATGGGCACGATCATGGCGATAGCCAGAGTGATCAGGAAGATGCCGATTATGAAACCGATGATACGAAGGGTCGGCAACGCCATGCAGTCGCTCTGACTAAAGTGGGGAGAGGCGCCATTCTACCTGCGGCCCACGGCAAGTAAACCGGGCGCGTCAGTCAATGCTTGTAAGTAATCGCCGCCAGGGTTCGTTATCTGAGTCTAGAATGCTCATTCATTTTTCAAGGAGGTAGCCCATGGAGGCGCTCGACGTTTTGCTCAACCGTGTTTCCGTCCCACGGTTGCTCGACCCCGCGCCGGATGCCGCGCAACGAGAAATCCTCTTCAGCGCGGCGATGCGCGCGCCGGATCACGGGCAGTTGCGGCCGTTTCGGTTTCTGACCGTCGAAGGTCCGGCCCGTGAACGCATGGGCGATCTGTTGGCTGAAGCCCTGCGCAAAAGTGGCGCAGACGCCACGCCCCAGGCGCTGGACAAGGCGCGCCTGGGCCCATTGCGGGCACCTCTGGTCGTGGTGGTGATCGCGCGTTTGACCGATCACTTCAAGGTGCCGAAGCAGGAGCAATTGATCACTGCCGGTTGCGCAGCCCATAGCGTGCTGCTGGCCGCGTATGCGCTGGGTGTTGGTGCGGTGTGGCGTACCGGTGAGCTGTCGTATTCGCCGATTGTCGCCAAGGGCTTGGGCCTGGCGGCCGATGAGGAAGTCATCGCGTTCCTGTACCTGGGCACTCCGCAAAACCCGCCGCGTGTTGCGGGCAAAGTGGAGCTGGTGGATTTTGTCAGCGAGTGGCAGGGGTAAGGCTTCATGTCTCAGTGGGAGCAAGCTTGCTTGCGAAGACGCTAGGCCGGGTTGCAAAGATCTGCCGGATACACTGACCTCTTCGCGAGCAAGCCCGCTCCCACACAGACTGTGTGAAAACTACTGCGCTCGGCAATACTGCGTTAAAAACAGGCGGAAAATGCTCATTTAGAACGCCTAGACTCCGCTTTTCCGCCTTGTCTTGTCTTGTCTTGTCTTGTCTTGTCTTGCCTTGCCTTGTCTTGCCTTCGCTCGTGACGTTTTCACACAGTCTGCACAGAAGTTCAGACCACCACCAACTCCACCGGCAGATCCAGCGTGGCAACAAAACCGCCTTGGGGATGATTGCCCAGCACCAGATCGCCACCGTGACGCTGGGCGGCGCGTTTGGCGATGGCCAGGCCCAGACCATGCCCCGGCGCGGTCTGGCCGGGCGCCCGATAGAAAGGTTCACCCAGTTGCAGCAGATGTTCATCGGCCACGCCTGGCCCATGATCGCGCACGCTCAGCTGCAACCGGTCACCGACACGCAAGGCCTGCATTTCGATGGGCTCGCCGGTCGGGTTGAAACGCAAGGCATTACGCAGCAAGTTGTCCAGCGCCCGCTCCAGCATGTCCGGCCAACCTTGCAGTTGCAGACCCTCCTGCACGCTTACCTGAATCTGTTGGTCGCCACCGTCGAGCGTCGCGTCGTTCTTCAGGCGTAACAACAAGTGGTTCAGATCCACAGGTTCGGCACTGCCAAAATCCGCATCCAGACGCGCCAAGGCAAGAATTTCGCTGATCAAGGCTTCCAGGCGATCACATTCGCGGCTCAGACGCGGCCACAGCTTGTCGCGCTCGGCGGGTTCCGCGCGTTCGGCCAACGCCAGAGCGATGCGAAGCCGCGCCAATGGCGAGCGCAATTCATGGGACACGTCGCGCAACAATTGACGCTGACTGCTGATGAGGCTTTGCAGGCGCGCGCCCATGCGGTTGAAGTCGTTCGCCAGAACGCCGAACTCATCGCGACGATTAGCCAACTGCGCCAGGCTGTTCTGTTGGTAGGTGGTCTGCCCCAGATCATGAACCGCGCCGCGCAAGCGACTGAGCGGGCGGGTGATCGACAGCGTGACCAGCAGGCTGAACAAGGTCAGCACGACGAGCGCGATGCCCAGCGCGCTGAGCGGCCACATCAGGCTGTCGCGATGCCAGGCGTCCAGTTCCGGATGCGGAATGCGATAGATCAGCAGGTACGTTTCGCCAGTTTTGTCACTGGTGTATTCCGAGGTCAGACGCCGCCACGGCAACTGTCGGGGATTATCCTGCTGGCGGGCTTCAAATGCGGCGGCGCGTGGCGGGAAAGTACCGCGCACCACCGCTTCGCCACTTTCGTTCAGTACCTGGACATCAATGTGGTACTTGCGCTTGAGATTTTGCAGGTAGTCCTGCGCGGCGTCTTCGCCCTGACTTTCATACAGCTCGGTCCAAGTCTGCGGCAATTTGTGCAGGCCGGGATGACGACTGAGGATCCACGCATCCTGATTGAGCATGTGGCCCAGCAGAATCGACAGGCCTGCAACCAGGGCAATGGCCAGCCAGAAACTGGCCAGGATTCGCCAGAACAATGAACGCACGTGCAACCCCCAAATAGAGAAAACCCGACACGCTTGGGGAGTGTCGGGTTCAGGTGGATCGATGGATTACTGGGCTTTCTGCGCCTTTTGCGCTTTCCAGGCTTCGAACTCTGCGCGATCAGCCCTGTGTTGCGCACGTTCTTTCTGCATTTCGTCGAATTCCTTCTGCTGATCCGGCTTGAGCAATGCGCGAATATCGGCTTGGGTCTTGGTACGTTTGGCGTCCAGCTCGTCCTTCATGGCTTTCTGGTCAGCGGCTGGCAGTTTGGCCAGGTACTTCTGGGTGACTTCCTTACGGTCGTGCATTTGTGCGCCCATCAATTTGCCGATCTGCTGACGCTGTTCTCTGCTCAGGTCCAGCTTGTCGAAAGGACCGCGATCATGATGCATCATGCCCATGCGTGGGCCTTCGTGTTCAGGACCATCAGCTGGCGGCATCGCCATGGCGACGGTAGGCAGAGCAGCGGCAAACATCAAAGCGATCAGAGTCTTGCGCATGGTGTATCTCCTTGTCTCGAATCCGGCTCGTTGCCGGTTGAGCCCAGTTTAGGGAGATCAAGGTCAAGGGCGGTCAGGCTAGCGTAAAGCTTCGGTAAAGAAGGAAAGCAGCTTCGAGTTTCGAGCTGCAAGCTTCAAGAGCTAAGGCGGATCTGTCTTGCAGCTTGCAGCTTCGAGCTCCGTCACTAGACGGCGTAATAATAGCCGCGACTGCGCAGCGCCATGATGCGCGGGCGGCCATCCGGGTGGGGGCCTATTTTCTTGCGCAGGTTGCTGACGTGCATGTCCAGGCTGCGGTCATAGAGTGTCAGCTTGCGGCCCAGCGCCAATTGCGCGAGTTCCTGCTTGTCCAGCGGCTCGCCGGGTTGGCGCAGCAGGGCTTCCAGCAAGCGGCTTTCCGAGACGGTGAGCGTCAGCTCCTTCTCGTCGATGATTACCACGCCGCGCATTGGGCTGAAGCACAGGTCGCCCAATTCCAGCTGGGTCGACACCGCGGTCGGATGACTGCGGCGCAGCACCGCGCGCAGGCGTGCGGTCAGCTCGCGTGGATCGCAGGGTTTGGCCAGATAATCGTCGGCACCCAGTTCCAGACCGAGAATGCGGTCCAGGGGTTCGCCGCGTGCCGAGAGCATGAGCACTGGTAGGTCGGGATGGTCATTGCGCAGTTGCTTGAGCAATTCCAGGCCGCTGCCATCGGGCAGCATCACGTCCAGCACGACGGCCGCCGGGGCCGACTCGGCCAGAGCGCGTCGGGCACTGTTGCCGTCGTGGCAGGCGTGTACTACGAAGCCTTCCTGACTCAACCAACTGCTCAGAAGCTCACACAGCTCCTGGTCGTCATCTATAAGTAGCAGCTCGCTCATGTTTCACTCAATTTAGCCACTGTCGGCGCTGTCTACGCCAACCGCTGGCAAAAATACCGCACAAAAGGGCGATCATCGCAACGCCGCCCCCCGCGACGAACCATTGTTGTTGCTCCGTCAGAATGTGTTGGGGTTCGACGGATTGTGACTCTTTGAGCTGCAACTTGAGCTTTTGGTTCTCCTGACGAAGACGACTCAATTGCGCGCTTTCGCGTTCGGAGCTGGTATTTTGCAGTTGTTTGATCAGTTCTTCACGCTGCCGTTCGCTGTCGCGCAAACGCATTTGCAGCTCATTGAGCTGGCTCTGCGCAGCCGGCTCCGGCTGGACATGCGTGGCAACACCACTTGCTTCCTCGGCCTGGGCAAGTGTCGCGCCCATGGCCAATACCATCACTAACAGACATCGCGAACCTGAACGCATCTGAACCCCTGTTTTCAAGCAGTGTTTTTAGATATTCAGAAGGTTGTCGGCAGGGCGCTGAGAATGATTAATGACGTGCGGGGATTGTGCGATTGTTGCTCAGGTCGAGCAACAATCGCAGCATTTGACGACTGTCTATCAGGGCAGGACGTGCTTGAACGGCTTGACCACCACGTGAGCGTAGACACCGGCGGCCACGAATGGATCAGCCTCGGCCCAAGCCTTGGCTGCGCTGAGTGAGTCGAACTCGGCGACGATCAGGCTGCCAGTGAAACCAGCCGCGCCCGGATCATTGCTGTCCACCGCCGGATGCGGGCCGGCCAGGATCAGGCGGCCATCATTCTTTAGCGCTTCCAGGCGCTCCAGGTGGGCGGGGCGAACGCTCAGGCGTTTTTCCAGGGAGTTTTCAACGTCTGTGGCTACGATGGCGTAGAGCATGTCAGTCCTCGGTTTTTGTTGAAGGCGGAGGTGTTTCGGGATCATGCATGTGGCGGGCAAGGAACAGGCCCTGGCCGACCAGGAACAATAGCGTCATGCCCAGGCTGCCGAAAACTTTGAAGTCGACCCAGAATTCCTGGTAAGTGAACGCCACATACAGGTTGGCCGCGCCGCAAAACAGGAAGAAGATGATCCAGGCGATGTTCAGCCTGGTCCAGATGGCCTGCGGCAAGGTCAGGGCATGGCCCATGATGCGCTGGATCAACGGGCGGTCGCCGATGAAGTGACTGCCGGCGAATGCCAGGGCAAACAACCAGTTCACCACCGGCGCTTTCCATTTCAGGAAGGTCTCGCTGTGAAAGGCCAGCGTCAGGCTACCGAACACCAGGCAGGCGACCAGCGTCAGCCATTGGCTTTTTTCCAGCTTGCCTTGCTTGACGAACAAGATGCCGTAGACCACCACAGAACTGATGATCAACATGGCGGTCGCACTGAATATGCCGCCCACCATGACCTCGTGGCCCAGGATGTCGACGGCGCGAGGCTCGATTTTATAAACGATGAAAAACAGCAACAGCGGGATGAAGTCGATGAATTGTTTCACAATGGCAGCCAGAAGCAGGATGTGGCGGCATAATAACAAACATCAATGACAGCGAAAGCGCCACCTTATGAATGTTGACCTGCACTGCCACAGCACTGCTTCCGATGGCGCCATGGCGCCTGCGGATCTGGTTGCGCGTGCTTATGAAAATGGCGTGCGCGTCTTGTCCCTGACCGATCACGACACCCTCGAAGGCCTCGAAGAAGCCCGGGCTGCGGCGCATGCGCTGGGTATGCAGTTGGTGAACGGGGTCGAATTGTCCTGCACCTGGGGCGGTGCGACGATCCACATTCTGGGCTATGGTTTCGACGTCAATGCGCCGCTTCTGGTCGAGGCGATCGCCCGTTTGCACACTGGACGGTGGCTGCGTGCCGAAGAAATAAGTCGCAAATTGGCGATCAAAGGTATGCCCGGAGCGCTGGAAGGTGCCCGAGCGATCCAGCAGGAACTGGGCGACAGCGGAAATGCGCCGGCCCGTCCGCACTTCGCCGACTTCATGGTGCGTGAAGGTTTCGTCAAGGATCGCGCCGAAGCGTTCCGCAAATGGCTGGGTGCCGGCAAGCTCGGTGACGTCAAGCTTCATTGGCCCACGCTGGAGGATACCGTGGCAATGCTGCGCGCTTCTGGAGCCTGGGTCAGCCTTGCGCATCCCGCGCACTACGATTTCACCCGCAGCAAACGTCGTAAACTGGTCGCCGAGTTCTTGCAGGCTGGCGGCCATGCCATAGAGGTGGTCAACGGTCTGCAGCCTGCCGAGCAGGTCGGGACATTGGCCATCCTGGCTCGTGAATTCGGTCTGCTGGTGAGTGCCGGCAGTGATTTCCACGCTCCTGGCGCCTGGTCCGAGATCGGTATTTACCGACCGTTGCCCGAAGATCTGCCGCCACTCTGGTGTCGATTCAAACATGACCAGCCTACTGCCGCCGTCTGAACAGGAAGATACCGTGAGTCAATTTTTCCAGGTCCACCCGGAAAACCCGCAGCCGCGCCTGATCAAACAGGCCGCAGAAATCATCAAGGCCGGCGGGCTGGTGGTCTATCCCACTGATTCCTCTTATGCCCTTGGTTGTCAGATCGGCGACAAAAGCGCCATCGAGCGAATCCGCCGCCTGCGCCAGCTGGACGACAAGCACAACTTCACCCTGATGTGTTGCGACCTGTCGCAGCTCGGGCTGTTCGCCAAGGTGGATACCGGCGCGTTCCGTGCGCTCAAGGCGCATACGCCGGGGCCGTACACCTTCATTCTCAACGCCACCCGGGAAGTGCCACGACTGGTGCTGCACCCCAAGCGCCGCACCATCGGTCTGCGCGTGCCGGGTCATCCCATCGCCCAGGCGCTGCTTGAGGAACTGGGTGAACCGCTGATGAGCGTCAGCCTGATCATGCCGGGGGACAGCGTGCCTCTGAGCGATCCTTACGAAATGCGTCAATTGCTGGAGCGTCAGGTGGACCTGATCATTGATGGCGGCATCGGCGGGATTTCCGCCTCAACCGTCATCAATCTGGCCGACGGCGAGCCCCAGGTGATTCGCGTCGGCTGCGGCGATCCAAGCCCGTTCGGTGTGGAAGCGTAATGGTCTTGGCGGAAACGGTGGACAGCCAGGCCGGTGCCCAGCAGGAACTGCCGTTCGCCATGGTCTATGGCCAGGCGGTCATGCAGATGCCGCTGGACCTGTATATCCCGCCGGATGCCCTTGAAGTCTTTCTTGAAGCCTTCGAAGGCCCGCTGGATTTGCTGCTTTACCTGATCCGTAAACAGAACATCGATATCCTCGACATCCCGGTGGCCGAAATCACCAAGCAGTACATGGGCTACGTCGAGCTGATGAAAACCGTGCGTCTGGAACTGGCCGCCGAGTATCTGGTGATGGCCGCCATGCTCGCCGAGATCAAGTCGCGCATGCTTTTGCCGCGTTCGGCGGCCGTGGAGGAGGAAGAAGACGACCCCCGCGCCGAGCTGATTCGTCGTCTGCAGGAGTACGAACGCTTCAAGGCCGCCGCCGAAGGCATTGACCGACTGACCCGCGTCGGCCGCGATGTCAGCGTGCCCCGGCTGGATGCGCCGCAAGCCAGGGCTCGCAAGCTGTTGCCGGATGTCAGTCTCGACGAGCTGTTGATGTCCATGGCCGAAGTGCTGCGCCGGGGCGATATGTTTGAAAGCCATCAGGTCAGCCGCGAAGCCTTGTCCACCCGCGAGCGCATGAGCGACGTGCTGGAGCGTCTCAAGGGCGGCGGTTTTGTGCCGTTTGCCGAGCTGTTCACTGCCGAAGAAGGGCGGCTCGGCGTGGTCGTGACCTTCATGGCGGTGCTTGAGCTGGTCAAGGAATCCTTGGTGGAATTGGTGCAGAACGAGCCCTTCGCGGCGATCCATGTCCGGGCGCGAGCCGAATAAGAGCAGATCAATGAACCTCAATGAACCCCGCGAGTTGGCACCGCTGCTCGAAGCTTTTCTATTGGCCTCGGGCAAGCCGCAATCGCTGGAACGCCTCTTTGAATTGTTCGAAGAAGGCGAGCGCCCCGAACCACCGGTGTTCAGGAAAGCCCTGGAATTGCTGCGCAAGTCCTGCGATGGCCGGGCTTTCGAGCTCAAGGAAGTTGCCTCCGGCTATCGCTTGCAGATTCGCGAGAAGTTTTCGCCCTGGGTCGGCCGCCTGTGGGAAGAGCGCCCGCAGCGTTATTCCCGAGCCATGCTGGAAACCATGGCGCTGATTGCCTATCGCCAGCCCATCACCCGTGGCGAAATCGAAGATGTGCGTGGCGTCGCGGTCAACAGCCACATCGTCAAGACCTTGCTGGAGCGTGAGTGGATCCGGGTTGTGGGCTATCGCGACGTCCCCGGCAAGCCTGCGATGTTTGCCACCACCAAGGGCTTTCTCGATCACTTCAACCTGAAAAACCTCGACGATTTACCACCGCTGGCCGATCTGCGCGAGCTGGAGCCCGACCCGATCCTCGACTTCGAAGACGCCCCGGTACCCGCGCACTTGCAGGCGTTGGCCGACGCCAGCCTCGACCCGGACGCTGAACCCGAGCCGCCACGCGACGAAACCAGCTTCCGCAGCCTGCTGGTGGAACTCGATTCCATGGAGCAAGGGTTGAAAATTGATTTTGATGATTTGCTGCCGGATGAGTCTGATGAAAAATCTGAAGACGATGCAGACCATCTGTAGGAGTTCGGCTCATGAGCAGCAGCAAAAACCCCTGCATCAGCCTCTGCAAATTCGACGACGAGATTTGCATTGGATGCGGCCGCAGCAAGAAAGAAATAAAAAGCTGGAAGAAGATGGAGAAAGGCGAGCGGCGCGTCGTCTTGGCCGAGGCAGCGGTTCGTTTGAGTAAATTCAAGAGCGCCGGTCGGCGGAAAAAGAAGTGAGCGGCAATATTTCGACTAGCCTGTGATGCGCAACGTGCGCCTTGAGCGTATGATTCGCGACCTTTTGGCGATTCATGCTCGCCACAGGCTTTTAGAATTTTCGCTTCGCGGCTATCCACAGCCGGAGGCAGCAGGTCACGCCGGTCCTCGGCGTCCCCTGAATCGACACACCGGGAGGTGCCCAGATGAGTATCAAAGACAAGCAGGACAGCCAGGAAATCGGACCCGCAGGTGAAAAACTGCAGAAGGTTCTGGCGCGCATTGGTGTAGGTTCGCGACGTGACGTCGAAGCCTGGATCAGCCAGGGCCGCATCAAGGTCAATGGCAAGGACGCGACCCTCGGTCAACGCGTCGACATGCATGACGCCATCACTGTAGATGGTCGCGTGATCAAGCGCGAAGAGGCAGCCGAAACGGTTCGCCGCGTCATCATGTACAACAAGCCGGACGGTGAAATCTGCACCCGCGACGACCCTGAAGGTCGCCCGACGGTGTTTGATCGCCTGCCGCGTCCAAAAGAAGGCCGTTGGGTCAACATCGGTCGTCTGGACATCAACACCACCGGTTTGCTGATGTTCACCACCGATGGTGAGCTGGCCAATCGCTTGATGCACCCTTCCTTCGAGATGGACCGCGAGTACGCAGTGCGCGTTCGTGGCGAAGTCGATGACGATATGCTGGCGCGCCTGAAAGCCGGTGTTGTTCTGGAAGATGGTCCGGCGCGTTTTACCGACATCAAGGAAGCGCCGGGCGGCGAAGGCTTCAACCATTGGTATCACTGCGTGGTGATGGAAGGTCGCAACCGCGAAGTCCGTCGTCTGTGGGAATCCCAGGGTCTGGTGGTCAGCCGCCTGAAGCGTGTGCGCTACGGCCCGGTGTTCCTGAACTCCGACCTGCCGATGGGTCGCTGGCGCGAAATGAGCCAGTACGAAGTCGACGTGCTCAGCGCTGAAGTTGGCCTTGAGCCGGTTGCCCAGCCGCAAATGAACGCCAAGACCAAGGACAAGATGGAACGCTTGCAGCGTCAGTCGTCCCGCCCATTGGGTAAAGGCGAGCGTGTTCGCACCTTGCGTCCAGCTGCCGGTGCTGCTGCTCCGACTGCCGACCGTGCGCCGCGTCAGCCACAAGTGACCGGCAGCGAACGTGATCGTGTGCGGGGTGATTCGACCCAGCGTCCGTCCGGTCCACGTTCCGAATCCGGTCGTGGCCAACGTCCTGCCGGTTCGCGTAACGATCCGAGCAAACCGTCGCCGCGCAGTCCGCGTCCGGCCAACGGTCGTACCGACAACAGCCGTGGCACGCCGGTGGCCGAACGCCCGAACGACGTCAACAAGCGTCCAGCCAAGCCTGCGCACAAGCGTCCAGGCATCACGCTGGTCGACGACGCACCATCCGGCAAACGCCGTGGCCCGCCGTCGGGTTCGGGCCAACGTCCGGGCTTTGGTCGTCGCAAGCCGCAGTAATGCTGTGATGTAACAAGAAACGCCAATCGAGAGATTGGCGTTTTTTTTGTCTGCTGTGAAAGAGCCTGTAGGAGAACCTGTGGGACCGGATTTATCCAGGAAGGCGTCTTCGCGGGCAAGTCGGATCGCCGCCCGCTCGCTCCAACAGAACCACGGAGCTCCTGCGAGAGATAGAGCACTCAGCGATCAAGTCGAATTGAGTCCGGAGATCGGGTCAGGCCCCTTTCCCAGCAGGCCGAACGCAGGTATTGCGCAGTGGTGAACTCGGCATGGATGCCGAGTTAGCCGCACTGGGCCAGGGATGGCCCTTTGCGGCGTCCCACGGAGTAATGCCGGAGTGAGGGAAGTCTGAGCTCAGCGAAGACCCGTATGGAGGGGCAAGACTTTTTGGTTACTTTTGGGGCGTTTGCCAAAAGTGACCCGCTGTAAGAGCGGAACCGTAATTCCAGCACACACCCATAACGGATATGTACTCGGTCCCATCACCGCCCAAGACCTTGTGACAATTGATCCCGACGCCTTGCGACTGCCTGAGCTAAGCCAATAGAGGACTTTCGCCGTAATCGGGATAAACACCTATGCGCACAGGGATGTTTGCGCTGGCTTTAGGGATGCTGCTGTTACGTTTTCTGCCGCAACTGCCGCCCATTTGGCTGTTGCTGGCGATGCCGGTCGTGGCCTTGATGCTGCTGCCGTTTCGCACTTATCCACTGGCTTTATTTCTGTTCGGCCTGACCTGGGCGTGCACCTCGGCACAGTGGGCGCTGAATGATCGATTGCTGCCACGGCTGGATGGCCAGACGCTCTGGTTGCACGGCAAGGTGGTCGGCTTGCCCAGTCTTGCCGAAGGCGTGGTGCGTTTCGAGCTTGAAGACGCCAAGTCTCGGCGCGCCCGGCTGCCTGAACACATTCGTGTGTCCTGGTATGGCGGCCCGGCCGTACGCAGCGGCGAACGCTGGCGTCTGGCCGTCAAACTCAAGCAGCCTGGCGGGCTGGTCAATCCCCACGCGTTTGATTATGAAGCCTGGTTGCTGGCGCAGCGGATCGGGGCAACCGGCACTGTTGTCGACGGACAACTGCTGTCCGCCGCCAGTTACGGCTGGCGTGATGCGTTGAGGCAACGATTGCTGGCGGTGGATGCACAAGGGCGCGAAGGCGGGCTGGCGGCGCTGGTGCTCGGCGATGGTTCGGGATTGAGCATGGCGGACTGGCAAATCTTGCAAAACACTGGAACTGTGCATTTATTGGTTATTTCCGGCCAGCACATTGGCTTGTTGGCGGGTGTGATCTACGCGCTGATCGCCGGGCTGGCGCGCTGGGGTTTATGGCCTCGGGCCTTGCCCTGGTTGCCGTGGGCTTGCGGCCTGGCGTTCAGCGCCGCGCTCGGCTACGGCTTGCTCGCCGGGTTCGAAGTGCCGGTGCGTCGCGCCTGCGTGATGGTCGGTATGGTATTGCTCTGGCGTCTGCGCTTTCGCCATCTGGGAGTGATCTGGCCGTTGCTGTTGTCCCTCAATGCGGTGCTGATCTTCGAGCCGCTAGCCAGTTTGCAGCCGGGATTCTGGCTGTCGTTCCTGGCGGTGGGGATTCTGCTGCTGATCTTCAGCGGGCGATTGGGCGCCTGGAGCTGGTTACGCAGCTGGACACGGGCGCAATGGCTGATCGCCCTGGGTTTGTTGCCGGTAATGCTGGCGCTGAATCTGCCCATCAGTCTGAGCGGCCCGTTGGCTAATTTGATTGCTGTGCCCTGGGTCAGCTTCGTGGCGTTGCCGCCTGCGCTGCTGGGCACTTTGTTGCTGCCGGTTCCGGTCCTCGGCGAAAGCCTGTTGTGGCTGGCCGGTGGCGCGCTGAATGGGCTGTTCTGGTTTCTTGGCTGGGTTGCCGACGGGGTGCCGGTCTGGATCCCCGGCGCGATGCCGTTCTGGGTCTGGGCGCTGAGTCTGTTGGGCGCGCTGCTGTTATTGCTGCCCAGCGGTGTGCCATTGCGGCCGCTGGGTTGGCCACTGGTGTTGTTGTGCGTGTTTCCGCCGTTGAAATCCGTGCCCCACGGGCAAGTGCAGGTGTTGCAACTGGATGTCGGCCAAGGCCTGGCGATTATGCTGCGCACGCGGCAACACACGGTATTGTTCGATGCGGGGCCGCGCTTTGGCGAGTTCGACATCGGCGAGCGCATCGTGCTGCCGGTCATGCGTAAAGTCGGGGTGCGCAAGCTGGACCTGATGCTGCTCAGCCATGGCGACGCCGATCATGCCGGCGGCGCCCTGGCCATCCAGCAAGGTATGCCGGTTGCCCGGGTTTTAGGTGGCGAGCTGGAACGGCTCGCGTCACAACTCAACGCGCAGCTGTGTGAAGTTGGCGAATCCTGGGAATGGGACGGCGTGAGGTTCACGACTTGGCGCTGGGAGCAGGCGAACGAAGGCAATCAGGCGTCTTGCGTGCTGATGGTCGAAGCCAATGGCGAGCGGCTGTTGCTGACCGGTGATATCGATGCCGATGCTGAAGAGGCAGCGTTGCGCAGCAACTTCGATGTGCGCGCTGACTGGCTGCAAGCGCCGCATCACGGCAGTCGTACCTCATCGTCCAAACCATTTCTGCGTGCTGTCGACCCGCAGGGCGCCTTGATCTCTCGAGGCCGCAATAATGCCTTCGGACATCCCCATCCTCTGGTCATGTCGCGCTATCGCTGGTTTGGTATCCGCACCTACGACAGCGCCGAGCTGGGTGCGATCAGCCTGCAACTGGGCACCTTCGGTCAACCCCAGGTCGAACGGGGCCTCCAGCGTTTCTGGCGTGACTCATCCGACGGATATTGATCACAGGCTTCGGCCAGCTGGCGAGCCTATGTTAGAGTGGCGCCACTTTTTTCTGGGGGTCGTCACTGTGTGGGAACTGGTCAAATCAGGTGGCTGGATGATGCTGCCGATCATTCTGAGTTCCATCGCCGCGGTCGGCATCATCATCGAGCGTCTGTGGACCTTGCGTGCCAGCCGTATCACGCCGCCGCATTTGCTGGGGCAGGTCTGGCGCTGGATCCAGGACAAGAAACTCGACAGCGAAAAGCTCAAGGAGCTGCGCGCCGATTCGCCGCTGGGTGAAATCCTCGCCGCAGGCCTGGCCAACTCCAGACATGGTCGCGAGATCATGAAGGAATGCATCGAAGAAGCCGCCGCACGGGTCATTCATGATCTGGAGCGTTACTTGAGCGCGCTGGGTTCGATTGCCGCCATGGCGCCGTTGCTGGGTTTGCTGGGTACCGTGCTGGGCATGATCGATATCTTCGGCTCGTTCAATGCCACCGGCAACACGGCCAATGCGGCAGTGCTGGCGGGCGGTATCTCCAAGGCGCTGATCTGTACCGCATCCGGGCTGATCGTGGCTATTCCGGCGATTTTCTTTCATCGTTTCCTGCAAAGTCGGGTCGATGAGCTGGTGGTCGGCATGGAACAGGAAGCCATCAAACTGGTGGAAGTGGTGCAGGGCGACCGTGACGTCGATGTCAATGATCCGGGTATCCAGCTCAAGGCGCAGGCCCGGGGCGAGGGCCGCAAGAAGTGAAATTCCGTCGGCGCAAGGTCAGGGAGAACATCGACATCAACCTCGTGTCGTTGATCGATGTGGTGTTCATCCTGCTGCTGTTCTTTATCGTGACCACGACCTTCACTCGCGAGACTCAGCTGCGTGTCGATCTGCCGCAGGCGGTCACCGGCACGCCGGACACCGACGCCGATCGCAAGCATCTGGACATCGCCATCAATGCCGACGGGGTTTTTTCCCTGAACAACCAATTGCTGCCGAAAAACGATCTGGCCACACTGATCGACGCCTTGCAGCGTGAATCGGCCGGAGATACCAGTTTGCCGCTGACGATCAGCGCCGATGGCAAAACCCCTCACCAATCAGTGATTACCGCCATGGACGCCGCTGGCAAACTGGGTTTCAGTCACTTGCGCATGACCACCGTCGAGGCCACATCGGCTAACTGATGGCACTCTCCGACCGCTTGCTTGCCGCCTGGTATGCCGGTCATCCGGCTCTGGCACTGTTACGACCGCTGGAATGCCTGTATCGCCGTGTCGTCGAAGGCAAGCGCGCGCGCTTCCTGGCCGGGCAGGGTGAAATATACAAGGCATCGGTGCCGGTCATCGTCGTCGGCAATATCACGGTCGGCGGCACCGGCAAGACGCCGCTGATCCTGTGGATGATCGAGCATTGTCGCAACCGTGGCTTGCGCGTTGGCGTGGTCAGCCGAGGTTACGGCGCGACGCCGCCGAGCCTGCCCTGGCGAGTTGCCGCCGAACATAGCGCCGCTCAGGCCGGTGATGAACCTCTTTTGATTGTGCAGCGCACCGGCGTGCCGCTGATGATCGATCCTGATCGCAGCCGCGCCGTGCGTGCATTGCTGGACAGCGAGCCGCTGGACCTGATTCTGTCTGACGATGGCTTGCAACATTACCGACTGGCCCGGGATCTGGAGCTGGTGCTGATCGATGCCGCCCGCGGCCTGGGCAATCGACGCTGCCTGCCTGCCGGTCCGCTGCGCGAGCCCGTTGAGCGCCTGCACAGCGTCGATGCGCTGCTCTACAACGGCGCCAGCGCTGATCGAGACGACGGTTACGCCTTCGGGCTCAAGCCCTCCGCGCTGGTCAATCTGCGCAGCGGCGAGCGTCAGGCGGTGGATTTTTTCGCGCCGGGGCAAGCCGTTCATGCTGTGGCGGGGATCGGCAATCCGCAACGTTTCTTCAATACCCTCGAAGGGCTACACTGGCGGCCTGTCGCTCACGCGTTCGCCGACCATGCTGCCTACAGCGCGCAGACACTGACGTTCACGCCTTCGCTGCCCGTTGTCATGACCGAAAAGGACGCCGTGAAATGCCGGCCCTTCGCGGCGGATGACTGGTGGTATCTGGCCGTGGATGCAGTGCCTTCGGCCGCTTTCGTCAGTTGGTTCGACTCGCAGTTATCACGTCTTTTGCCATGATTCGCTCAGGATTTCTTATGGACACCAAATTGCTCGACATCCTCGCTTGCCCGATCTGCAAAGGTCCACTCAAGCTCAGCGCCGATAAAACCGAGCTGATCAGCAAGGGCGCAGGCCTGGCCTATCCGATCCGCGACGGCATTCCGGTGATGCTGGAAAGCGAAGCGCGCACCTTGACGACTGACGAGCGTCTGGATAAATGACGGCGGTTTTCACGGTTGTCATTCCGGCCCGCTACGGTTCCAGCCGTTTTCCCGGCAAGCCCCTGAAAGAGATCGCTGGCAAGCCGATGATCCAGCATGTCTGGGAACAGGCGCGCAAGAGCAGCGCCGCCCGGGTTGTGGTTGCCACCGATGATCCGCGTATCGTTGACGCCTGCCACGCCTTCGGTGCCGAAGTTCTGCTGACTCGCGACGACCATAATTCCGGTACTGACCGTCTCGCCGAAGTGGCTACGCAGCTTGGGCTGGCGGCAGATGCCATCGTGGTCAACGTTCAGGGCGACGAGCCGATGATCCCGCCGGCGGTGATTGATCAGGTCGCGGCCAACCTGGCCGCGCACCCGGAAGCCCGCATGTCGACCCTGGCCGAGCCCATCGACGACGTTGCCGCGCTGTTCAATCCGAACGTGGTCAAGGTCGTTGCCGATATCAACGGTCTGGCGCTGACCTTCAGTCGTGCGCCTTTGCCTTGGGCGCGCGATGCGCTGGCCAGGGATCGCGATCAATTGCCAGCGGGTGTTCCGTACCGTCGTCACATCGGCATTTACGCCTACCGTGCAGGGTTTCTGCAGGATTTCGTCAGTTGGGGCCCATGCTGGCTCGAAGACACCGAAAGCCTGGAGCAATTGCGGGCGCTTTGGCATGGCGAGCGCATTCACGTGGCCGACGCTGTTGAGGCACCGCCTGCTGGCGTGGACACCGCTGAAGACCTCGAACGTGTCCGACGCCTGCTGGAGGGTTGACGTTGCAGCTGCAATCCGCCGTTTCTCTCAAGCCGTTCAACACCTTCGGCGTCGATGTGCAGGCGCAACTGTTCGCCGAAGCCCATAACGATGACGACGTGCGTGCGGCCCTGGCCTATTGCGCAGAGCACTCGCTGCCGTTGATGGTTATCGGCGGCGGCAGCAACCTGTTGCTGACCGGCGACGTCAAGGCGTTGGTCTTGCGCATGGCCAGCCGTGGTATTCGCATTGTTCGCGAAGACTGCCTGGAAGCCATTGTCGAGGCTGAAGCAGGCGAGCCGTGGCACCCGTTTGTGCAAACGTGCCTGGAACTCGGCCTGTGCGGCCTGGAAAACCTGAGCCTGATTCCCGGTACGGTCGGCGCTGCGCCGATGCAGAACATCGGCGCTTACGGTGTCGAGATCAAAGATGTCTTCCATAGCCTGACCGGGCTTGATCGCCAGACGGGCGAGTTGCGCGAATTTTCCCTGGAAGAATGCGCGTTCGGTTATCGCGACAGCCTGTTCAAGCATGAGACCGGACGCTGGTTGATCTTGCGCGTGCGTTTCGTTCTGAGCCGTGTCGCGCGCCTGCATCTGGATTACGGCCCGGTGCGCCAGCGTCTGGACGCGCTCGGTATTCAGCAGCCAACCCCGCTTGATGTCAGTAAGGCAATCTGCGCGATCCGCAGTGAAAAGCTTCCTGATCCCGCCGAACTGGGTAACGCGGGCAGCTTCTTCAAGAATCCGCTGATTCCCGCTGAACTGGCGGCGCGCCTTAAAGTCAGTTATCCGGGGCTTGTGGGTTATCCACAGGCTGACGGGCAAGTGAAACTTGCCGCTGGCTGGCTGATCGAACAAGCCGGATGGAAAGGTTACCGAGAAGGTGATGCCGGTGTGCATCGCTTGCAGTCGCTGGTGCTGGTCAATTACGGTCGCGCTACCGGCGCAGAACTGCTGGCTCTGGCACAGCGTATCCAGGCCGACATCGTCGAGCGTTTCGGTGTGACGCTGGAAATGGAACCTAATCTTTACTAACTCCCATCTACAGATTCATGCCTCTGGGCTGAATGCCTTCAATGAGGACCAACCCGATGGATAGCGTCGACTTGAATGTACTGCGTAGCGTGCTGGAATGGCGTCGTGCAGGGCAGCGCGTGGTGTTGTATAGCGTGGTTCAGACCTGGGGCAGCGCGCCTCGGCCACCTGGCGCGATGCTCGCATTGCGCGAAGACGGCGTGGTCATCGGCTCGGTTTCCGGTGGCTGCATTGAGGACGATTTGATTGCCCGCCTGCAGGACGGTCGCTTGCAGCGTGACGGGCAGGGCATCGAATTGATCACTTATGGTGTAACCCTGGATGAAGCGGCCCGATTCGGCCTGCCTTGCGGTGGCACTCTGCGCCTGACGCAAGAATGGGTCGGCGATGAACAGTGGGTCGCAGAACTCTTGCAGCGCTGCGAAGACCACCAAATCGTCGCCCGTGAGCTGAATCTGCACACCGGCGAAGTCAGCCTGCACAGCGCACAACGCGACGATGTGGTGAGTTTTGATGGCGATACCTTGCGCACCATTTACGGCCCGCGCTGGCGTTTGCTGTTGATCGGCGCAGGGCAGTTATCTCGCTACGTCGCGGAAATGGCCCGGTTGCTGGATTTCGACGTCCTGATCTGCGACCCGCGCACGGAGTTCTCTTTCGGCTGGGAAGATCATTCGGCCCGTTTTGTGCCGGGTATGCCCGACGACGCGGTGCTGGCCATCGAGACCGATGAGCGCACTGCTGTGGTGGCCTTGACCCATGATCCGCGTCTGGATGACATGGCATTGCTTACGGCGTTGAACTCTCCGGCGTTTTACGTCGGGGCGCTGGGCTCGCGGGTCAACAGTCAGAAACGCCGGGAAAACCTCGCGCTGCTGGGTTTGAGCGAGACGGCCATTGCTCGCTTGCACGGCCCGATCGGCCTGCATATCGGCAGCCATACCCCGGCTGAGATCGCGCTGTCGTTGATGGCTGAAATCGTTTCCATCAAGAACGGCATAGCCCTGCAACAGAAAAAACCGCTTCTGGCCGAGACCGCGCATTGAGCAACGATGTCTGCGCCATTGTGTTGGCCGCAGGGCAGGGTAGTCGTTATCGGGCCGCTGCCGGTGCTGACCAACACAAGTTATTAGCGCCGTGCCTGGGCCTGGACGGGGTTGTGCGTCCGGTGCTGGAACAGGTCCTGATCGGGCTGAATGGTGTTGTGGATAAGTGCCTGTTGATAACTCGCCCCGATTACCCGGAAATCTCCCGGCTTGGCGTGCAATACGGCAGTGAGGTGGTGCTGCTGGATTCGCCCGGTATGGGCCACAGCATCGCCGCCGCGGTCGCGACTGCGCCTGATTGTCGTGGCTGGTTGGTGGTTCTGGGTGATATGCCGTTTATCCTGCCGGACACATTAGGCAAAGTGATTGATTCCCTGCAGGACGATTGCATCAGCGTGCCGGTCCATCGAGGCGAGCGCGGTCATCCGGTTGGCTTTGGGCGAACGCTCGGCCCTGCGCTGATGACTCTGGCTGGCGATCAAGGCGCCAGACGGCTGTTCAAGTCGTCGCCGGTGCAGCTTGTCGAAGTGGATGATCCTGGCGTGCTATGGGATGTGGATGTGCCAGAGGCCTTGGTCTTCAAACCATAAATAAATAGTCGCAAAAAAAGGCCATAAAAAAGCCCCTCCTGCTTTCACAGGTGGGGCTTTTTATTCAGCGCTGTTTAAGCGAAGAACTTAGACGAGTGGTTTAGGCTCGTCGTTTTCTTCCAGCGCTTTCGGGTGTTGCACGACTTCTTCAACCGATTGCAGGTTCTCGTCGGCTACCGGCGAAGATTGGGTCGGCTCTGCTTCTGGTGCGGCCGGTGCAGCTTCAGTCACGACTGGAGCGTTGGCGGCAGCTTCTTCAGCTTCTTTTTGCAGACGCTCAGCTTCACGCTTGCGACGACGCACTTCACGCGGGTCGTTTGGCGCACGGCCAGTGCTGCTTACCGGAATGGCCGGGGCCTGGGGTGCAACTTCGGCCTCGACTTCGGCGACAGCCACTGCAGCTTCTGCGGCAGGTGGCGTGGCGACGATTTCCGGAGCTGCGTAAGACGCAGGCGCTTCGGCAACTACAGGTGCAGGCGTTGGCAGTTCAGCCGATTCAGTGACCGCCGGTTCCGTAACCGAGGCCTCTTCACGGGAGGGTGCTGCTTCTTCTGCCTGTGGCGCTTGAGCGGTTGGCTCTGGCGTTGGCTTGAACGGTACGACGCGCTCGGCGTGCGGTGCGTCGAACAGCTCGCTCTGGGCGGCCATTGCTGGCGCTTCAGTCGTAGCTTCGAACGCAGGCTGTACTTCTACTTCCGGCGCTGGCTCGGCTTTAGGCGCTTGTTCGGCGACTGGAGCTTCGATGGCCGGTGCTTCGAGTGCAAAAGCTGCGGGTTCAGCAACTTCGGTTTTTTCAGCTTCGGCTTCTGGTGCTTCGAACGCAGGCGTTTTGATCGACGGGGTTTGCACCTCGGTCGATTGGGCGAAGGACGAATCCGACGCTTCGACGGCTGCAGTCGCACGTTCTGCCTGGTGATTGGCCTGAGCTTCGGCCGGGGCGCTGATTACAGTGCTGGCGACAGCAGCTGTAACTGCCAGCCCTGCGGCGAGATCGGCGCTGCTGGCTTGCTCGGCGTTTTCTTCGGCACCTTCAGCGCCTTCGGAACCTTCGATCACATTGCCATTGGCATCACGTTGACGCTCGCGACGGTTGCTGCGACGACGCTGACCACGTGAGCGACGACGAGGGCGATCGCCTTCGGCACCGTCCTGATTGTCGTCGGCAATCAGCTCTTCGTTGAGCAACACTTCGTCTTCGCTGACCGCTGCTACGGCCTGTTCGGCACGTGGCTGGCGCTCTTCGCGAGGCTGGCGAGGCTGACGTTCTTCACGTGGAGCACGTTCAGGGCGCTCTTCGCGGGCCAGGTTGACTGCCGGGGCAGCATCCAGTGGCTCACGCAGTTCGCGGACCGGACGGTCTTCGCGGGACTTGCGGTCTTCACGCGGAGCACGCGGTGCGCGTTCTTCACGTGGCGCGCGGGCCGGACGCTCTTCGCGTGGGGCTGCGGCAGTGGTGGTCTCGTCGCGAACTTCACGCGGCTCGCGCGGTGCACGCTCTTCACGTGGCGCACGCTCTTCGCGAGGCGCGCGTTCTGCACGCTCTTCACGCGGGGCGCGTTCTTCGCGAGGCTTGCGCTCTTCGTCGCGGCGATTGGTGCGGCCACGGCTCTGCTGGCGACCGTTGCGGCGTTCCTCGTTGCGAGCTGGACGTTCGGCAGCTGCAGGTTTCTCAACGACGACCGGTGCGGCAGGTTCTTCCTTGGCAGCGAACAGGCTGACCAGGGATTTCACCAGACCCTTGAACAGGCTTGGTTCATGAACCACCGGAGCAGGCGCGGGAGCAGCAGCTTCAACCGGAACCGGTGCGTTGGCACGTGGCGGCGCGGTCTTGACTGCGGCTTCCTGGCGAACCAGGGTGCGGGTCGCAGCGGCAGGCGGCGCGACTTCTTCCACTTCGGCAGCGGCAGCAGCGATTTCGTAGCTGGACTGATTGGTGTGCGCTTCCGGGCTGTCATCACGCAGACGCTGCACTTCGAAGTGTGGCGTTTCGAGATGATCGTTCGGCAGGATGATGATGCGGGCGCGGGTGCGCAGTTCGATCTTGGTGATCGAGTTGCGTTTTTCGTTGAGCAGGAACGCAGCCACCGGGATCGGCACCTGGGCGCGAACTTCGGCAGTGCGATCCTTCAGGGCTTCTTCTTCAATCAGACGCAGAATCGCCAGCGACAGCGATTCAACGTCACGAATGATGCCGGTGCCGTTGCAGCGCGGGCAGACGATGCCGCTGCTTTCACCCAGGGAAGGGCGCAGGCGCTGACGGGACATTTCCAGCAGGCCAAAGCGCGAGATGCGGCCAACCTGAACGCGGGCGCGGTCGGCTTCCAGGCTTTCGCGGACTTTTTCTTCCACAGCGCGCTGGTTCTTGGCGGGCGTCATGTCGATGAAGTCGATGACGATCAGGCCGCCGATATCGCGCAGGCGCAATTGACGGGCGATTTCTTCAGCGGCTTCAAGGTTGGTCTGCAGCGCGGTTTCTTCGATATCGCTGCCTTTAGTGGCACGGGCCGAGTTGATGTCGATGGACACCAGGGCTTCGGTCGGGTCGATAACGATGGAACCGCCGGAAGGCAGTTCAACGACGCGCTGGAAGGCGGTCTCGATCTGGCTTTCGATCTGGAAGCGGTTGAACAGCGGAACGCTGTCTTCGTAAAGCTTGATCTTGCTGGCGTACTGCGGCATCACCTGACGGATGAACGTCAGGGCTTCTTCCTGGGCTTCGACGCTGTCGATCAGCACTTCGCCGATGTCCTGACGCAGATAGTCGCGGATGGCGCGGATGATCACGTTGCTTTCCTGATAGATCAGGAAAGGCGCGGAGCGATCCAGGGATGCTTCCTTGATAGCGGTCCAGAGTTGCAGCAGGTAATCGAGGTCCCACTGCATTTCTTCGCTGCTGCGGCCCAGGCCGGCAGTGCGCACGATCAGACCCATGTCGGCCGGAGCGATCAGGCCGTTGAGTGCTTCACGCAGTTCGTTGCGCTCTTCACCTTCGATGCGACGGGAAATACCGCCAGCACGTGGGTTGTTAGGCATCAGAACCAGATAACGACCGGCGAGGCTGATGAAGGTGGTCAAGGCTGCGCCTTTGTTGCCACGTTCTTCTTTCTCTACCTGAACGATGACTTCCTGGCCTTCGCTCAGGACGTCCTTGATGTTGACGCGGCCTTCAGGAGCCTTTTTGAAGTACTCGCGGGAAATTTCCTTGAGGGGCAGGAAGCCATGGCGCTCAGAGCCGAAATCGACAAAGGCAGCCTCCAGGCTTGGTTCGATGCGAGTGATTCGGCCTTTATAGATGTTGGCCTTCTTCTGCTCGCGCGCACCCGACTCGATGTCCAGGTCATAGAGGCGTTGGCCATCTACCAGTGCAACACGCAACTCTTCGGGTTGAGTTGCGTTAATCAGCATTCTTTTCATGTAGTACCGTCGGTTTCCGGGCTGCCGGAAACGG
>LNAP01001609.1_pt1 | contig 23655 bp, 21 predicted proteins | sample 602601 | NCBI WGS metagenome assembly LNAP01 (sample SAMN02440304, study PRJNA202911) | soil metagenome | biome: Subtropical and temperate rainforests or woodlands; isolation source: soil samples (1 kg each in a 20% v/v slurry with milli Q water) were... ...
TCCACCTCGACATGGTGGAAGCCGGCTGGCGGCCGACGGTCGACAACTATCTCGGCCGCGTCACCAAGCCCCGCATCCTGGAGGCGGTGCGGGAGGCCAAGGGCGACCAGGCAGCACAGCTCATCGACCATCTCAAGAAGGCCGAGATGGCGAAGGAGGCTGAGCGGCTGCTCGACGGCACGGGCTGGCTGCCCGAACCGCTGCGGCTCGCCGATAGCGGGGACATGCCGGACACACCCGCCGAGTCGGCCGAGGAGCTTCCCGCTTTCCTCGCCGACGGCGAAGGGCAGGACGCCGTCACAGACGAGGCCGAGCCGACTGCCATTGCCGCCGAGTAGCAGGAACATCGCGGAGTGGCCTCGGCCGCCCTGCGTTCTTGCAGCCAATCGTTGGATAAGCCCGGCCGCCGTGCCGGGCTTCTTCCTTTGAGAGATTCCGCACGTTCGAGGCGCAAGGGGAGAGGGAGAGGACGGCCGGGACGGGTTTGAGCCGGCGGGGTCCAGAGAGAGCACCTTCCGGTTCGGACCGTTCCCGCTCTCCCGAGGTCTTTTCCATGTCGAATGTCTCCCTCTCGGCGGCCGCGCCCGCGCCGCTACGCTCGCTCGCCGGCGTTCCTGCGGATCCGTCCGCCGGAATTGCCGCAGCAGCACACGTTCTTCTCTCTCATCTCGAGCGTGGTAGCCGCATCCACGCGGTTGCCCTGCGCGCGGCCATGGAGCACGCCTTCGGCGGCTCCGATGCAGCCGGCGCCTGGGACTGGAAGACCGCCTACGACGCCTGCGAGGCGGCGACCGTGCTGTTCATGCGCAAGTTCGGCCCGGCCATTCGGGCACGGGCGGAGTCACCGGCTGCCGAACTGCCCATGCTCGGCAGGATCGCGGCGCTTCTTCCCACTCATACGCGCCGATCCGAGGAGAGCCAGGCGCTGCAGCAATTCTCGACGCCGATCGCGCTCGGTTTTGTCGCCGCCAGTGCTGCTGCGATCAGCCCGGCCGACCTCGTTCTCGAGCCCTCGGCCGGTACAGGCCTGCTCGCTGAGCAACTCCCATGATCGACCGCATCATCTCCTTCTCGATCCACAATCGCTGGCTGGTCATCATCACCGCCATTGCGGTGGCGGGGCTCGGTGCCTGGAACTTCACGCGGCTGCCCATCGACGCCGTGCCGGATATCACCAACGTCCAGGTACAGGTCAACACGGTGGCCCCCGGCTATTCGCCGCTCGAGGTCGAGCAACGCATCACCTTCCCGTTGGAAACGGCGATGGGCGGCCTGCCCAAGCTCGAATACACGCGTTCGCTGTCGCGCTACGGCCTCAGCCAAGTCACGGTCGTCTTCAAGGACGGCACAGACATCTACTTCGCCCGCCAGCTCGTCAACGAACGGATCCAGCAGGCAAAGGGCCAGCTACCACCGGGCACGGAGACCTCGATGGGTCCGGTCTCGACGGGCCTCGGCGAGATTTACATGTACGCGGTCGAGGCGAAGCCCGACGCAAAAAGGTCCGACGGCGGGTCCTACACGGCGACGGACCTGCGCACCATCCAGGACTGGATCATCAAGCCGCAACTCCGCAACGTCCCGGGCATCGTCGAGGTCAACACGATCGGCGGGTACGAAAAGCAGTTCCACGTCCTGCCCGACCCCGCGAAGCTCGTGGCCTTCAAGCTCACCTTCCGCAGTGTCCTGGCAGCGCTGGTGTCACACAATGCCAACGTCGGCGCAGGCTACATCGAGCGCAATGGCGAACAGTATCTCGTGCGTACGCCGGGCCAGGTGAGCACTCTGGCGGAAATCCGCGACATCGTGGTCGGCTCGCACGGCGGCGTCCCGATCCGCATCGGCGACGTGGCGGAGGTCAAGGAGGGCACCGACCTCCGCACGGGCGCTGCCACCCTCGACGGCAAGGAAACCGTCATCGGCACGACCATGCTGCTGATCGGCGAGAACAGCCGGACGGCGGCGAAGCGGGTGGCCGCGAAGCTCGAGGAGGTCGCCCGCTCGCTTCCCGACGGCGTCGTGGCGCGGGCGATCTACGACCGCACCCAGCTGGTCGAGGCCACGATCTGGACCGTCGAGAAGAACTTGCTGGAAGGGGCAGTGCTCGTCGTCGTTGTGCTGTTCCTGATCCTCGGCAACTTCCGCGCGGCGTTTGTGACGGCCTGCGTCATCCCCCTGTCCATGCTGTTCACCATCACCGGCATGGTCGAGAACCACGTCAGCGCCAACCTGATGAGCCTCGGCGCCATCGACTTCGGTATCATCATCGACGGCGCCGTCATCGTGGTCGAGAACTGCCTGCGCCTGCTTGCAGAGGAACAGCATCGCCGCGGGCGCGTCCTGACCCGCCTCGAACGCTTCGGAACGATCCTTGCCGGGGCCCAGGAAGTGATCCGGCCCAGTCTCTTTGGCACCTTGATCATCGCCGTCGTGTACCTGCCGATCCTTACCCTGACGGGCGTCGAAGGAAAGATGTTCACGCCCATGGCGTTCACGGTCTTGCTGGCGCTCGGCGGCGCGGCAATCCTGTCCATGACTTTCGTGCCGGCAGCAGTCGCCCTGCTGGTGACTGGCAAGGTCGCGGAGAAAGAAAACCTTTTCATGCGCGGCGCACTTCGCGTCTATGCGCCGGTGCTGGAGCAGGCGATACGGTTGCGGTTCGTCGTCATCGGCCTGGCCGCGCTGTTGCTCGCCGTGACCGGCGTGGCGGTGTCGCGCATGGGAGGCGAGTTCATACCCTCGCTCGACGAGGGCGATGTTGCCATGCACGCGCTGCGCATTCCGGGCACGAGCCTCAGCCAGTCGGTACAGATGCAGAAGGCTCTCGAGAAGGCGCTGCTGGAATTCCCGGAGGTCAAAGAGGTCGCCGCCAAGATCGGCACGGCCGAAGTCGCGACCGATCCCATGCCGCCCAATGTCGCCGATAATTTCATCATGTTGAAGCCGCGCGCCGCGTGGCCCGATCCGAACCGGCCCAAGGCCGATCTCGTCGCCGCCATGGAAAAGCGTGTCGCGGAGATCCCCGGCAACAACTATGAGTTCACGCAACCCATCCAGATGCGCTTCAACGAGCTGATCTCGGGCGTGCGCAGCGACCTCGGCGTCAAGATATTCGGCGACGATCTCGATACGCTTCTGTCGATCGCAAACAAGGTGCAATCGGTCGTGCAGTCCGTACCCGGCGCGGCCGACGCGCGGACGGAGCAGGTCAGCGGTCTGCCGATGTTGACGGTGAAGCCTAACCGCATGGCGCTGGCGCGCTACGGCATAAGTCTCGCCGAATTGCAGGAGGTCGTCGAGATCGCGGTCGGCGGCAAGGAGGCGGGCCTGGTGTTCGAGGGCGACCGGCGCTTCGACATCGTGATGCGCCTGCCCGAGCATCTGCGGGTCGACCTCGATGCGCTGTCCTCCCTGCCGATTCCCGTGCCGGTCCAGCCCGCAGGACAGGGCGAGAACGGCCGCCGGCCTGTCGGTCGGGCCGGTATCGCGGCGGCCGTGCCCTACGTGCCGCTCTCGGCTGTGGCCGAAATCCAGGTGGCGCCCGGCCCCAACCAGATCAGCCGCGAGAACGGCAAGCGCCGCGTGGTCGTGACAGCCAACGTACGCGACCGAGATCTCGGCTCGTTCGTGGCCGAGGTGCAAAGGAAGGTAGCGGAGCAGGTGAAGCTGCCCGCCGGCTACTGGATCGGCTGGGGCGGCCAGTTCGAGCAGCTCGTCGCCGCCTCGGAGCGGTTGGGGATCGTCGTGCCTGTCGCCCTGCTGCTGATCTTCGTGCTGCTCTGCGTGAGCCTGCACTCGGCAGGCGATGCGCTGCTGGTGTTCAGCGGGGTGCCGCTCGCCTTGACGGGCGGCGTGGCGGCCCTCCTGCTGCGCGACATTCCGCTGTCGATCAGCGCCGGCATCGGATTCATCGCCCTCTCGGGCGTGGCCGTGCTGAACGGTCTGGTCATCATCTCGTTCATCCAGCGCCTTCGGGCCGACGGCCTGCCAGTATCCGAGGCGGTGCGACTGGGCTCCATGAAGCGCCTGCGACCGGTGCTAATGACGGCTCTCGTCGCAGCCCTCGGTTTCGTCCCCATGGCGATTGCGACGGGAGCCGGTGCCGAGGTCCAGCGCCCGCTCGCCACCGTCGTCATCGGCGGAATCATCTCGTCCACCATCTTGACGCTGGTGGTCCTGCCCGCGCTCTACGTGCTTTTCAATCGTGACAGGCAAGTTCGACAAGGAGAGAGTACATGAGGAAGTTTTTTGTCGTCGTGGCGATCATGTTGTGGGCTGGCGCTGCTGTGGCGCAGCACAGTCACGGTAGCATGAAAGGTCCCAATGGCGGGCCCATGCAGGATGTCGCTGGTGTGCATGCCGAGCTGATGGTCTCGGGCAATGTCGTGACGATCAACCTGCTCGACGAGAGCAACAAGCCCACGGCCGCCAAGGGGTTCAGCGGAACGGTGCTCATTGTGTCTGGATCGAACCGTGAGACCGTGCAGCTCGCCGTCGCCGGAGACAATGCGCTCAAGGGCGAGGCCAAGGCGCCGATCGCAGCGGGCGCGGCCGTTACGCTTGTTCTCAAGAATGCCGGCGGCAAATCCGGTCAGGTGAAGTTCTAGCCACGGCCGTGGACCGGGAAGGGCACTCGGGTCCTTCCCGGACGGTATGACGACTGCAACGTAGAAGCAGCCGCTCCCATCGGGCGGCGATGGCAGAACTCGTTCCCAGGATGCCCGGTCTGGCAACTCACGAGCCCGCGCCAACTTCAGGAGGCCGCTCAATGAGGAGGCCGCCGCATGCTTGTGGCTTGCCTCGCTACCCGCCGACTAACAGAGGACTGCCGATATGGTCTTGAACCTCCAGTCACTGGAGGGTGCAACGTAGTTTAGAGGTTGATTGCCCGTTTTCATTCCGGCCGAGGGTTGTATGCCCATAGTCAACAAGATACTTGCCCTAGTCCTGCCGATCGTCGCCACCGTGAGCCTTGGCGTTTCATCGGGGTCGGCGGCCGAACCGGAGTTGTCGGAGCGGGTGCTCGGCAATGCAGACGCTCCGGTCACCATCATCGAATATGCGTCTCTCACATGTGACCACTGCAAGCGCTTTCATCTCGAAATCCTCCCCCGTCTCAAGGAAACCTACATCGACACGGGGAAGGTCAAGCTCGTCTATCGTCACTTTCCGTTCGAGCAGGTCGGCATGACGGCGGCCGTCCTGGCCGAGTGTGCGCCGCGTGTACGCTTCTTCGGCCTCATCGAAGTTCTGTTCCGAAGCCACGATGGTTGGGCGCACAGCCAGGATCCCAAGGCCGGGCTCGCCCAGATCGGTCTCCTGGCCGGCATCAGTCGCCCCGCATTCGAAGCCTGTCTTGCCGACGAAAAGCTGACGACGGCGATCGCCGATGAGCTGCGTAACGGCCAACTGCAATACGGCGTGAATTCCACGCCGACCTTCATCATCGGCAAAACGGTTCTGCGCGGCGTGCGAAATTACGACGAGTTGGCGAAGGCGATCGACGCGACAATAGGGCGTTGAGACGAAGCAAATGGCAGCGGTCGTCGCAAGTTCACCGACGAGCTAATCAAGCGTCAGCCCAAGGCAAATCACGACCCTGAAGGAGATGCTGCCATGATACGCCGCCGCCTGGCCCTCGCCCTTGCGCTCGCCGTTCCGGCTCTTCCCGCAGCCGCCCATGAGTACAAGCTCGGATCGCTCGACATCATCGAGCCCTGGACGCGCGCCACGCCGTCCACCGCGCAGACCGGCGGCGGCTTTCTTGCGATTACCAACAAGAGCACCGCGCCCGACCGACTGATCACCGCCAAAAGCCCGGCGGCCGACAAAGTCGAGGTCCACGAGATGAAAATGGACGGCAACGTCATGCGCATGCGCGAACTCGACACGGGCCTGGAAGTCCCACCGGGTGCCACCGTCCAGCTGAAGCCGGGCGGCCTTCACCTCATGTTCGTGGGCCTGAAGGCGCCCTTCGCCAAGGATGCGAAGATCCCGGTCACCTTGGTGTTCGAAGAGGCCGGCAGCATCGATGTCGAGATGGTGGTCTCGGCCATGGGCGCCGCTACCGTGCCTACCCACCAACCTTGACCAGGACACCGTTCTCGACCGTTGTCGCGCCGGCGTCAGCTGAGTGCTGCTATCGCAGCCTTCATTTGCCTCGCTTTCCCAAAACATACTTGTCGCTTCGGGGGTGATCCGTCCGGCAGTGCACATGATCGGCTAGGCTCTCGATCACCCGACAGGTCGCGACGCGCCCGCCCGAGCACTGCCGCACCATCCGTCTCAGTTCGCCGCGCAGCGACTGCAGTATGGCGATGCGCTGTTCGACCTGCTCCAGGTGATGACGCGCGATGGCGTCGGCATCGCTGCAGGGACGTTCGGGGTGTGCTGCGAGCGACAGCAGGTCACGGATCTGGTCGATCTCGAAGCCGAGATCCCTGGCGTGGCGGATGAACCGCAGGGTATCGGCGGCGTATCCGTCGTAGCGCCGCTGATTGCCTTCCGTGCGGTCCGGCGCTGGCAACAAACCGATTGTTTCGTAATAACGTATCGTTTGGATCTTGGCGCCTGTGCGCTTCGCCAGATCGCCGATGGTCAGGCCGCCGCCGGAATGTGTGGTCATTTCTGCTCTTGAACCTCCAGCCGCTGGAGGATGCAGAATTAGGCATCGCCTCGCACAAGGGCAAGCCCATGACAGCCTCAGCCGTTGCGACCGCACCAAGATCCCGCACCTCGCTTCGCTTCCGCGTCGAGGGCATGGACTGCGCATCCTGTGCCGCCAAGATCGAAACGGCGGTGCGCCGCTTGCCAGGCGTTTGCCAGGTCAACGTCACGTTCACGACCGGCGCCTTGACGGTCGAGGCGGATCCGGCCGTGTTGTTGCCCGAGACGATCGAGAACGAAGTCGCGACCCTTGGCTACCAGCCAAGCCGCGTTGGGCCGGCCGCGGCCGCGCCAAGGGCCGCGCAAGCGAGGTCGGACGGACATTCTCACGGTCTGTCCTCCGAAGCAGCATGGTGGCAGACCGCCAAGGCCAAGGTGACGATCGCCGCCGGTCTGCTCGTGGCCGCGGCCTACGCGGTATCGCTCGTGATGCCAGACCGCGCCTCTTGGGTCTTCATCGCCGCGACCGTTATTGCAGCCCTTCCGATCGCGCGGCGTGCCTTCTCCGCGGCGCTTGCCGGTTCGCCGTTCAGTATCGAGATGTTGATGGTCATTGCCGCTGCGGGCGCGGTCGTGATCGGCGCAGCCGAGGAAGCGGCGATCGTGGTCTTCCTGTTCCTGATCGGCGAGCTGCTCGAAGGCTACGCCGCCGGTCGGGCCCGCGCGAGCATCCGCGCCCTTGCCGACATCGTGCCCAAGACGGCGCTGGTCGAGGAGGATGGCGAGACGCGGGAAGTCGACATCGCAAAGCTTGCCATCGGTCAACGCATCCGCGTCCGGCCCGGGGACCGCATTGCCGCCGACGGCCGAATCGTCGCCGGCTCGTCCTCAGTCGATGAGGCCCCCATCACCGGCGAATCGGCCCCCAAATCCAAGGCCGTCGGCGATGCAGTGTTCGCTGGCAGCATCAACGGTGATGGCGTCCTGTCTGTCGTCGTCGAACGGACGGCGGCCGATAACACGATCGCGCGGATCATCCACCTCGTCGAGGAAGCGCAGGAGGCCAAGGCGCCGACCGAGCGCTTCATCGACCGCTTCTCGGCCTGGTACACGCCGGCGGTGGTCGTCATTGCCGTCCTGGTTGCCGTCGTACCGCCTCTGGCGCTCGGCGCCGTCTGGAGCGACTGGGTGTATCGCGCGCTCGCCTTGCTCCTGATCGCCTGCCCCTGCGCCCTGGTGATATCGACGCCGGCCGCCATTGCCGCCGGCCTGTCGGCGGGCGCGCGCCGCGGATTGCTGCTCAAGGGCGGAACCGTTCTCGAATCGGCGGGCAAGCTGCAGGTCGTCGCCTTCGACAAGACCGGCACCCTGACCGAGGGCAAGCCGAAGGTGACCGATATCGTTGCGGTCGCGGCCAAGGACAAGGAAGTTGTTGCCTTGGCGGCGGCGCTCGAGTCCGGCTCCAGCCATCCCATCGCGCTCGCCATCGTCGAACGGGCGACGGCGGATTCGATTGCGATCCCCGCGGCGGAAGGCTCGCGCGCGATCGGCGGCCAGGGCGTCGAAGGCCGGGTCGAGGATCGCGCCCTGTTCCTGGGCGCACCGCGTTTCATTCCAGGCCGAGCGACCATGGCGGAGGACGTTGCCCGGACGATCGACAAGCTGGAGAGCGAGGGAAAGACTGTCACCGTCCTGGCGGCGGCGGGACAGGTGCTCGGCCTGTTGGCCGTGCGCGACGAGCCGCGCGCTGATGCCCGGGAAGGGCTTGGCGAGCTCAAGCGGCTCGGGATCGAAACCCTGATCCTGACCGGCGACAACCGCCGGACGGCGGCCGCCATCGCCGGGATCCTGGGCGTGGATTACCGCGCCGAGCTGATGCCGGACGACAAGCTGCGCATCGTCCGTGAATTCAGCGCCGCAGGACGGCCCGTCGCCCAGGTCGGCGACGGCATCAACGACGCTCCCGCTCTCGCCGCCGCCGACATCGGCATCGCCATGGGCAGCGGCACCGACGTCGCCCTGGAGACTGCCGACGTGGCCATCTTGAACAGCCACGTGGGCGATGTCGCCCGCTTGGTCGTCCTGTCGCGCCGGACCATGGCGGTGATCCACCAGAATATCGTCGTCGCCCTCGGATTGAAGGGCGTTTTCATGATCACGAGCATCATCGGACTCACCGGCCTGTGGCCCGCCATCCTGGCCGACACCGGCGCGACGGTTCTGGTGACGCTGAATGCCTTGCGATTGCTGCGGCATGGGCGGTAGTCGCCCGGCGGGCAGCAATGATGAAGAGCACGAACCCGCTCAGACAGAAGAACCGGATCTTCCTCGGGTTGCTTCTGCTCGTCGCCGTCGGCTTCTACTTCCTGACGCTGGTACGGATGGGCGAACAGGCTCGCGACAAGCAGTCCGCCGCGCCGCCGGCGCCGACCCAGTCGACCCGCTGAAGCGACCATGTCGACGCGCTTGCAAATCCTCTGTCTGCTCGTACTGGTTGCCCTTGGTGCGGCCGCGGCCTATCTCGCCTGGACCGCGCCGAGGATGGCGCTTGGTGCCTACCCGGATGCGCGCACAGGGAACGTCCTCGAATCGCTGGGCAAACCGATGGACGGCCGGTTTGACCTCGTCGACCATCGTGGCCGGCGAGTCGGGCCGGACACGTTCACCGGCAAGGTCCGGCTGATCTTCTTCGGGTTCACGCATTGTCCCGACGTCTGTCCGACCGGACTGTCGCTCATGTCGCAGTTACTGGAAGAGCTCGGCGCGGACGCCAAAGGGGTCCAGGCGCTCTTTGTTTCGGTCGATCCGGAACGCGACACCGTCGACGTGCTGAGACAATACATGTCGGTCTTTTCCGGCGACATTCGCGGCCTCACAGGGACGCCAGAGCAGATTGCTGCCGTGACCGGCGCCTTCAGTGCCTACTTCAAGAAGGTGCCCCAGCCCAGTGGTGGCTACACCGTGGACCATACCGCATCGGTCTATCTGCTCGATCGCGACGGCGCGTTCAGAGCGACAATCGATATTCATGAGAGCCAGGACGTGGCGCTGCAGAAGATTCGTCGCGTTTTGGCGTCGGGGCGAAGCTGAAGTGAGATCGTCCTCCTAGGAGGTGCATATGACGCGGAACCAGTTGTGCGCGGCGATCGCAGCGCTTTTTGGCGCGGCAGGTCCCGCCTTCGCCGACGGGGTGCTGGTGCTCAACTCGGACGATGTGAACTACAGCATCGTGAGCCGGAGCCAACGAATCGAAACAGCCAGGGTGCCCAACGGACGGGAACCTCATCATCTCATCCGTTCCGTCGATGGATCGAGAGTGTTCCTTGCTTCGACCCTGACGAACGAGCTGCTCGAGCTCGATGCCGCAACCGGCGAGCGGCAACGAGTCATACCGGACATCGTCGATCCCTATCAGCTCGGCTTCAGTCCCGACGGTAAGTGGTTCGTGACCGCGGCGTACCGTCTCGACCACGTAGACATCTATACGGCCGCCGACTTCAAGCTGAAGAAACGCATCTTCATCGAATCCCTGCCCAGCCATCTCGCCTTCGACGACGATTCCTGCACCGTGTTCGTGACGATCCAGCAGACCGGACGAATGATCGCCATCGACCTCGAAAGCCAAACGATGAAATGGAACGTCGCGGTGGGCAATTCGCCGGCCGGTGTCGTCATGTTGCCCGACGGCCGCCGACTGCTCGTCGGGTTGACCGGCGAAGACGGGGTCGTCGTCGTAGATCCGGTGGACGGCCGGCTGATCGGGCGGCTGAAGACGGGGCGCGGCTCCCACAATTTCTGGCCGCAGGGCGACGGGCGCCACTACTTTCTCACCAATCGGCTCGACGGCACGGTTTCCCGCATCGACACCCAGGAGATGCGAGTCACCCACCAGATTCCGGTTCCGGGCGGTCCTGACTGCATCGACATGACTCCTGATGGCAAGGAGCTCTGGGTCACCCAGCGGTTCCGACGGCGGGTTGCCGTGGTCGATCTCACCGAGATGAAGATGGTCGCAAGCATTCCAGTCGGAAAGTCGCCGCATGGCGTGTTCATCCTTCGCCCGGCTGGTTCCGATCGGCTTTCGGAGAAATGACGATGCGTTCTCTCCTCGGAGTGTTATTCGGAGGCCTGATCGCGTTGGGCGTTCTGACGGCCTTGTGGTGGACGGAGCCGACGCGGCTTGGCGTCGATGGCCTCGCTTCTGGCGACTTGGGGGACAGGGGGACGATCGGGAGGATGGTGCGTGAGTACCTCCTCGCCAATCCCGAGGTGCTGGTCGAAGCCATGCAGGAATTGGAGAAGAAGCAGGATTCCCAGCGGCAGAGTGGCGTCCAACAAGCCATTCGAACCTACGAGAGCGAACTGCTGCGCGACGCGGACAGTCCCATCGGCGGAAATCCCGATGGCGACGTCACGATCGTCGAATTCAATGACTACCAATGCCCATACTGCAAGCAGGCATTCCCGGCCATCGAAGCGGTGGCAAAGGCCGATGGCAAGGTAAGGATCGTTTACAAGGACTTGCCGATCCTGGGCGAGGCCTCGCGCGTCGCTGCACTTGCCGCCTTGGCCGCGCAAAGACAGGGCAAGCATCATGGCTTCCACAAGGCGGTCATGGAGTTCAAGGGCCGGCTGGACAGGGCACGCGTCCTCGAACTCGCTGCGTCGGTCGGCATCGACGTGCTGCAACTCGAGAACGACATGGAGGATCAGAAGCTGCGGCAGGTCATCGAGCGCAACATGAGCCTCGCGGACGCACTCGGCGTACGCGGTACGCCAGCCTTCGTCATCGGAGACCGGTTCGTGCCGGGCGCCGTCGATGTCGATACCCTGAGGCAATTGATCGCCGAGGCTCGCAGCAGCAGAGGTCGGCCAAAGCAATAGCGGCCTCATTCGTTCATCGTGGCCAGCCGGGCCGGCCCGTCATTCAACGCGGGCGCTCCGATCCGCCTGATTCCTCGCGGGCCTCCTTTAGGATGTCCCAACCACCCTTGAGCACGATCCCGGCAACCGCCAGCCCGATGATCAGGTCGGGAAGCGCGGATCCGAAAAACATAACCGCAGCGCCCGATACGACGATGCCGGCGTTGGCCAGCATGTCATTCGTCGTGAAGATCCAGGATGCCTTGAGATGCACACCCTGGTCGCGATGCGCGCGTAGCAGCCGCAGGCAAAGCAAGTTGGTCCCCGCGTTCGCGGCAGCCGTGACGACCATGGCCAAACCGACCGGTTCTGCGGTGGCGAAAAAGCGTCGAAGGACCTCCACGAGCAGCGCTAGACCCAAAACGATCAAAAGGGTGCCGGACAGCTGTGCGACACGCGCCTTGGCGACGTTCGTCCGCCCGACGGCAAAGATGCTGACGGCATAAACAACCGCGTCCCCCAGATTGTCCAGGGCAGCCCCCAGGAGGCCTGTCGAATCTGCAACAATGCCGACGACCCCGGCGACGATCAGTTGCGAGACGTTGATGCCGAGCACCCACAGCAAGGTTTCGCGTTGCGCGGCATCACTCGCGTCGAGCTGGATTTCGTCTTCGTCTCGGTTTCGTTTCGGGCCCATCGAATTGCTAATTCACTGGGCGGTGTTGAGTTCCGCCGGCGTTCTAGACTAGGCTAGCGGTACGGGTCGGCCGTACTCTTGCGCAATGTTCGCCGGGCTCGGCACCGTCACAGTCAGCAAGGCCACGTCGAGCGTGGTAAGCAGCCACAACATCCACGCGCGAGATCGCCGTCTACGGGCAAGAAATGGGGTCGCCACGGTGATTGCGACGAGGCCGCCCAGCGGGACCATGGTCGGCTGTCCCAGCTCGGCAATTCCGACAACGCTGAACACCAGCCCCAAAATGAGCAAGGCGGGCAGGCGGAGACCGGCAAGAATGCGCTCGGCGCGGCGCTGAAGGCACGATCGACGTGGGTTGTCATGGCGCCCGTCACTTCCGCAACCCGCCGCCTTGGAGAAGCGTTCAATAGCTGTCGTCGCATGGCAGGCTTCGGCTTGTCAGAGCCTATCAGATGCGCCGGCGCTGCAGGAGAGATCAGCCGGAGACGAACGGGAACGGGACCGACAAGGCTCCACGCATCGCGCCGATGCGCACCATCGTCAGTGTCCCACGCCACTCTGCGGCTTCTGACCCGGCATCATCGACCTTGCGGGCCAATAGGAGCCTGCGATCAGCAGAACGGCACTGATCACGATCATCGCGTCGGCCATGTTGAAGGCCGGCCAGTGCCAGCCGCCGACATGGAAATCGAGGAAGTCCGTCACCGCGCCTTGACGCATCCGGTCCAGCACATTGCCCGAGGCACCCCCTGCGATCAGCCCGAGACTGATCGTCTCCATCAGCTTTGGCGTTCGTATGGCCCAGACGAGCAGCCCGGCCACTATTGCTATCTTGATCCCGGCGAGCAACAGCGGGCGATCGAGGAAAATCTCGCGGAACATCCCAAAGCTGACGCCCGTGTTGAAGCCGAGGACGAGATTGAAAAACGGCGTAACCTCGATGGTTCGTGGCGGCACCATCACGACGTTGAGGATCAGCCATTTCGTGGTGAAGTCGACGGCAAGGGCAAAGATCAGTGCGCCGCCCGCCAATGTCGCGCGTCGAAGCAAAACCGGGTACGCCACGATAAATCGGTCCTTGTAACTTTCACCGTTCGCCGCGAGTCGGCGTCGCGATCACGACGACAGTGGCTTCGAGCTAGGCCCGGGCCGGCTGAGTGATGGTTGAAGCGCGATGCTGAGGCCTCGCAATTCCAAGGCCTCCGGAGGGACCTCCGCGTTGAGCGCCCTGACCGCGGTTAAGAAGGCGAAGGCCATTGAGGACGACCAGCAGCGATGCACCGACGTCGGCCGCAATGGCGCCCCAGAGGGAGGCAAGACCAATCACCGTCAGCCCGGTAAATACGAGCTTCACGGCGATGGAGAAGGCGACGTTCTGATGGATAACGCTGAGCGTCGCGCGCGAGTGGCGGACCAGCCAGGGGAGCTTCGACAGGTCATCCGACATGAGCGCCACATCGGCGGTCTCTATGGCGGCGTCGCTGCCCATTGCGCCCATGGCGATACCGAGATTGGCCCGCCCCATCGCTGGCGCGTCATTGACCCCGTCGCCAACCATGGCGACCGACCCGTAGCTGCGCACCAGATCTTCGACGGCTGAAACCTTGTCGCCGGGCAGCAGCTCCGCCCGGACTTCGTCTATGCCGGTTTGCTTGGCTATCGCCTCCGCCGTCGCGCGGTTGTCGCCGGTGAGCATCACGACGTGCTCGATTCCGGCGCGGTGCAGCGCCGCGACGATGTCCTTCGCCTCCGGCCTGACGGCATCAGCAACGGCAACGAGGCCCCAGACTTCCCGGTCATCGCCGACTGCAACGATCGTGCGGCCAGCGCTCGACAGCGCATCGGCCCGCTGCAGGATCTCGGCCGAGCCGATGTTGCGCTCCTCGATGTAGCGGCGCGAGCCGAGCCACATCTCGCGGCCAGCAATTCGGCCAACGACGCCCCGGCCGGTGATGGCCTGGACTGCGTCGGCGGGCTCGGCGACGATTTTCAGGTCGGCAGCTTTGGCAAGGATGGCGTGCGCGATCGGATGTGCGCTGCGCACTTCCAGGGCCGCGGCCATGCCGAGGATTTCCTTTTCGCTGCGGCCACCAAGCGGCACGACCTCGACGACCTGCGGCCGCCCTTCGGTGAGCGTGCCCGTCTTGTCCATGGCAACCGCCTTGAGACGCGCCGGGGTTTCGAGATGCACCCCGCCCTTCACCAGCACGCCTTGTTTCGCCGCGCCGGCGAGCGCTGCCACGATCGTCACGGGCGTCGAGATCACGAGGGCGCAGGGACAGGCGATCACCAGCAGCACGAGCGCCCGGTAGAACCAGTCTTCCCAGGCGCCGCCCAGAAGCAGCGGCGAAACAAGGAAGATGGCAATCGCCAGCACCATCACGACCGGCGTGTAGACACGCGCGAACTTCTCCACCCATTGCTCGCTGGGTGCGCGCCGGCTCTGCGCCGAGCCGACCATTCGGATGATCTGGGCGAGCGTCGTGTCGTTGGCCGCCTTGGTGGTCACGACCTCGATGGCACCCTCGCCATTGATGGTTCCGGCGAAGACCTCGTCGCCCTGCGTCTTGAACACGGGAACGCTTTCGCCGGTGATCGGTGCCTGATTGAGCTCGCTCTCGCCGGCGACAACACGGCCGTCCAACGGCACCTTATCTCCCGGCCGCACGACGATGCGTGAGCCGACCTTGACCTCGGCCGCCGGAGCGTCGCGTTCCGAGCCGTCCTCCATCTTGAGGCGCGCCGTTGGCGGGGCGAGCTCCATGAGGGCCGCGACCGCCCGCCGCGCACGACCGAGACTCCAGGTTTCGAGCGCGAGCGCCAACGCAAAGAAGAACGAGACGGTCGCCGCCTCGAACCAGGCGCCGATGCCGATGGCCCCCGCCACCGCAATCGTCATCAGCAGGTTCATATCCGGGCGAAGCCGCCTGGCCGCGATCCAGGCCTTGGGTGCCACATAGCGCACGGCGCAGACCACCCCGAGCGAATAGAGAACCATGCTCGGCCAGGGCGTCGAGCCCATCGCCTGCTCGCCGGCCTCGAAGGCGGCGATGACACCGCCGCCAAGCCAGGCGTGGACCGCAAAACCCAGCGCCGCGAATACGCCACTTGCGGTCGTCAGCCACGACTGCACCCGCTTGCGGCGCTCTTCGGCCTTCGCGCCCTCGCTGGTAGAGCCTTCGCTCCACGGCTCGGCGCGCATACCGGCCCGAGCCACCGCTTTCTCGATCCGCGCCTCGAGCGCGGCATCCGGCGTCACGTCGATCGACATGCGGCCGTTGAGCAGATCGAAGGCGAGCTTGTCTTCCCCGATCAGCGGACCGACCTCGCGCTTCAACGCCGCGATCTCGTCAGCGCAATCCATGCCGTGAATGCGAAACACGACCTGACCGGGTAGGTGGGTCGGGATCGGCGGGCTGAGGGCCTCCTGCGCCTCTGCGCCGCAGCACGCCGCGGCTTCTTCTTGCGGCGAAGCCGGCGGAAGGGGCGGCGTCCAGAGCGAGGCCCGCATACCGGTTCGAGCCACCGCCGCTTCGATCACGTCGGACGCGGCGCGCTGCTGAGGGGCCACCGTCATCTGGCTTTTCGCGGTGTCGAACGCGAGCCTGTCCTCACCGACCAGCGGGCCCAGTTCCCGCGTGAGCGCCGCCACCTCGTTCTTGCAATCGAGCCCGTCGACGCGGAAGAGCAGCGCCTCGGCCGCGTCGTGTTGCACGAGAGAGGCGCGCATGCCGGTGGCGGCGACGCGGCCCACGATTGCCTCGACAGTCGCCTGCTGCTGCGGCGCGACTGTCATCAGCCCCTTCGCCGTGTCGAACGACAACCAGGCTTCGCTGCCGACCAGAGGACCTACCTCGCGCTCGAGCACGGCCACCTCGTTCTTGCAGTCGAGGCCGTCGACTTGGAACAGAAGTGCCGGTGCGGACTGCCGCGCCGAATTTGCGAGGAAATGCGCCTGCATGCCGGTCGTTGCGACTGCGCGCTGGATGACATCGATCATGGAGGCACTGGCGGAACTCACGCCCATGACTCCGGCCCGCGTATCGAAGGACAACCTTTCCTCACCTCCCACGACGGGCCCAACCGCCAGGCGAAGCGCACGGACCTCGTTCTGGCAATCGAGACCGTCTACCTTGAAGCGCAGCGAGCCGGGAGGTCCCATCGTGGCGACATCAGCGCTCATTCTCGTCTCCTTCGCACAGGGGCCGGCGCGCAGGGATCAGGTTCGGTCTCGGCCATCCCATGTCTCATGATATATTCTGTAGTCACTACAGGATCAAGGGCGCAGGGGACCGTTGTGTCACTACCGAATACCCGATCACCAGCTGCCTGAGTCGGAAGGCTGCCGACAGCGCACCCGCTCCCCAAAAGGAACGCCATCCTGCCAACGCCGAACGCGAGAACGGACGCGCCGATATGAGGGTATTGGCAATTCCTGGGCTCGGCGCCTGCGAACGTCATCGCTGAATCCATGCATAGTACGTGAGCAGCAGAAGAATGATCGCCCAAGCGGCTGCAGCGATCGTATTGAGCCCCTGGCTATAGGTGATTCCGAACAGACTGAACTGAACGCCCGTCGCTGCGAAAGCTCCGTGTGTTAGAACTTGATTGGCTGCAAAGCCGGCGAAGAACTTGGCAATTTCCTTCCGCTTCATCGATAGTCTCCCTGAGGCTGCTTCACGTCCGAGCACCCGAGAACGGAATAACCTCCCGAAACTTTCCACCTCGACCCTGTTCCGGCGGTTCGCCGCCGCGTTCGACAACGACGTGTTCAAGCCCACGCTCGGCAAGCATGTTCCGCAGACCTGCTTCGGCCTCGCGCCAGACGGTGTCTGCATTTGCCGTCGGCGCGATTTGCAGACGTAGTTCAAGTCTTTCCGGCCCGGACTGCGCGAGCTGGAAGAGCGTGACTCCGCGGACAGCCTCGATCGGTTGGGTGAGCGCCAGCGGAGGCAGCCTGACATCGCCGCTCGAAGTCTGGAACGTGAGAACGTCCGCCGAGCGACCCTGAACGCGGAGTGCGGGCAAGGGGTTGCCGCACGGGCACGGGTCCGGCTGCTGCAAGACGCTGTCACCGAGATCGTAGCGCAGGATCGGCTGCACACGATTGGCGAGATTGCTGATGAGGATCGTGTGCGATTGCTCGCCGGGAGCGACCGGCCGATAATCGGCATCGACCGGCTCGAACGCCACCCAGTCGGCATTGACGTGCAGCCAGCCTTCGCTGCACATGTAGCTGAGGAACATGCATTCCGAGGCGGCGTAGCTGTTGCCGACTTTGGCGCCGAAGACGCGCGCTATGCGGCCGTACTCCGCTTCCGGGAGACCTTCGGCCGAGAGGGCCAGCAGCACGGGATCGATATGGAGCCGTCCGGCTTCCTGTTCGTCGGCCAGCATGGCGGCCATGCTGGCGTAGGGCGCAAGCAGCGCCGGCTGGAAGCGGTTCAGCCGCTCGACAAGCTCCGCCATCGGCATGTGCGCCGAGAGCACCTCTACGAGTTTTCCGCGCCGCTTCTTCAGGCGTGCGGCGGCAACGGCCGACGCGAAATGGCCGCCCATCGCCATGACCATCGCCAGCCGCCCGCGGCGGGCGATGATCTTGAGGATGTCGCTCGGGCTGAGCCAGTCACCCATCCAGCGGAGCATCATGGCAGTCACGACCGCCATCGTGCGATCGTCGGTCAGGAATATGCCGCGGCGGCCGGTCGTGCCTGAGGTGGTAGCCAGGGTGTACTTTCCGAGGAACCGCTCTCCGATCCGGCTGGGATCGTCGACGAGCGCTTCTGCAGCTTCGAGCGTGATGGCGCGGTCGGTGCACCATTCGTTGAAGCGTTCCATGAGCATCTTCTTGTCGGTAACGGGAAGCTGCTCGACGCTTTCGATTCGCTCGGGCAGATCACGGTACAGCTCACGGTAATGCGGCGAACTGGCCCGGGCATGGGCGACCATGTCGGCGAGACGGGCACCCTGGCGCTGCGCGATTGCGCCGACGCCGCTCTTTCGCGTGCGCCACGCGTCCCAGATCAGCCTTACGACATGCCCGGTCATAGTCGTTCTCGGGTTCAAACACCTCTAGCTAGTCGCTATGTCTACATCCTGTGGCCGCTACAGAATCAACCCACTGATAATGACTATTGGACCTCTGTCTCAATGCACGCGCGTCAATAACGATCCGCTGAGAGCGGATCCGGCTATACAGCCTCGCCGCTATCGACAGCTCAGCGCCGGATCCACTCGATGGCCATCGTCACTTCGAGGGAAACGGCATCATCCTCTCGAGAGGCGTCGGCACGAACTCAGCTGTCAGCAGGCGGCGAACCAAGTCCCGCCCGCCAAAGGCATGATACGTTTTGAAGACGAGCACCGCGAAGGTGTCGGGATCAGCCAGACCATGCGTGAATGGATTGATCTGTGTCAGCGCAGGGGCGGGCGCGACGTTGGAATAGCGTTCCAGGATCCTGTCCCGGATCGCCGCCTCCATCAGCTCGAACTGCACCGCATAGGCAATGAATTCGTGCCACTCGCGCGGGAGCTCCGTCGTGCGCATCGCCAATATCTCAACCACAGCCGCATGGTTCACCTCGTGGCGAATGAAACTGCCACGGACGTTAGGCCAGGGCTCGCCCCATGGCCGCGCCTGCTCACGTGCGTACAGCCTGATCGCGCGCGTGGCGGGGTCGTAGGAGCCGTGTGCGTGCTTGTGTCCTCCTTTCGCATCGACGTCGCCTCTGAAAGCGATCGTGATCTGGGGGGCGATCTTGAACCCTAGGCCATCGAAATATGTCAGCACGTCGTAAACAGCCTCGCAGGCTTCGCGGATCTGCTGCGGGTCGGCAGACTGCACGGCCACGTCGCCACGGCTACAGATGCCCGGCGCCCGCCCCTGAGCGGCGGTCCCATTGCCGAAAGCGGTGGCGCCCACCGTGGCGCCCAGGGCCCAAAGCAGGGTCAGGATCATCGAAGGCATACGGCCTTGGTGGGATCGCTTCGCCGTCGCCAACCCGCTGCCGTTCAGGGCTACAACACGGTTGGACATGGTCGTTCCAGTTCACGTGCTTCCAGCCACTTTTCGTGTTATGCCTAAACCCGTAGTCACTACAGCATCAAGCGGTAAATGATCACCATTGGAACCCTGTCCAAACGTACCGGCGTCAACATCGAGACGATTCGCTACTACGAGCGGAGCAGGCTCATTCCCCCGGCGCCGCGCACCGACAGCGGACGGCGGCTCTACAAAGCAGAGGACATCCGGCGACTGACGTTCATTCGCCATGCCAGAGACCTCGGTTTCGACATCGCGGCCATCAAGACGATGCTCGCCCTGCAGGATGTGCCGGAGGAATCCTGCCAGCGGGTGAGCAGGATCGCCTCAGATCAACTCGAAGCCGTCGAGAGCCGGATCCGCCGGCTTCGCGGGCTCAGGACCGAGCTCGTCCGGATGATCAGGGAGTGCGACAACGGCAAGGTTGCTACGTGCCGTATCATCGAAGTCCTGGCCGACTCTCCGGCGACATCCGCACGGCCCCCGACGCCGTCGAAGACTGCCAAGCATCACGATACGCGGCTCCCGCGATAGAGCGAGATCGAGCCGCTCGGTGTCGGAATGACAAGCGTCTCCTCCACGTTCCGGAATCCGGCTGCCCGCATGAGGTCGGGGAGCACGCCGCCGGCATTCGGCTCGGTATTCACGCGTCCGTCGAGGTTCTGGATGATCCCTCTGAACAGCGCGCGCATGAGCGGCGTGCGCTGTAAGCCATAGTCGGCGATGTGAACCTCGCCGCCCGCCCTCAGTACGGCGTGCATCGCAGCGAGCGCGGCCACCTTCTCGTCCATCGGCACCTGGTGGAACACGAGGCTCGACACGACTTTCGTCGGTCGCGTTCCCTCCAGCAACCCCGCCGCTTGCCGGGCAAACCCGAGGTGCAGTTCGACTGAGAGGCCCGCGGCCGCGAATCTTTTGCGGGCACGCGCCGATATCGCGGGGTCTGGATCGATCCCTATGAGTCGGGCAGGTCGCGCCGCCATCCCCAGGCGCGCCAGCAGCGATCCCGTACCGCAGCCAACATCGAGGATCACGTCACCGGGGCCCGGACGGACTTGTGCGATGAGCGCACGCCTCCATTGATTCTCGCGGGTGAGCGCGGCCACGCCGAGGTCGTAGAAGGGGGTTAGCCAATGATGGCCGGCGGCGGGTGTATAGGCTGGGTCAGGCGACATGAAAGTCCTCTTCGATGGAGGACCCTGCATCCTGTAGTACCTACAGAATCAAGGTCGCGATTGCCGAGCGTTCGACATTCCGCTTTTCACCAGGGCGCGTGGATGAGATAGAGAAGCATTCGCAATAAGGTTTCGAATGCACCTGTCCGCCAAGCCCTTCGCCATCGCTTCCTGGTCGTCTGCAGCCTGTTGGTGGCGATTCCGGCGCACGCGGAGGACCGTTCGGCTCAGACAATATGGCGCCTCCTGGACTACGTGTCGGTCGACTACGGCGAGGCGGTCTCGGACGGCCGGGTCGTTAACGCAGCGGAATATGCCGAGATGGTGGAATTCACGAACTCGGTACGCGAGCGCCTTACTGCCTTGCCAGCGACGGACGCACAGCCGAGCCTGGTGAACCAAGCGGAAGTCCTGCAGGCCGCCGTACAAAGAATGGCACCTTCCGATGAGGTGGCACGCCTCGCGCGGAAGCTCGCCGGTGATCTTCTGGCCGCTTACCCGATGGCTCTCGCACCGTCGCGCGCCCCCGATGTTGCCCGGGCAGCAACCCCCTATCGGGAGCAGTGCGCAGCCTGCCACGGCGCCTCCGGGGCGGGAGACGGACCGAACGCCAAAGGCATGGACCCGCCGCCCGTTGCCTTCACCGACGAGGCACGGGCCCGCCTGAGGAGCGTCTTCGGCCTCTACCAGGTCATCGACCTCGGTCTCGACGGCACGGCGATGGCGAGCTTCGCCCATCTGCCGGCGGACGACCGCTGGGCCCTCGCGTTCTATGTGGGCCAGCTCGCCTATTCCAATGGCGAGGCCAGGCGAGGTGAACAACTGTGGCGCAGCGATGCGAAGCTGCGCGGCCTGTTTCCCACTTTGGAAGCGGTCACGCAGATGACGCCGGCGGCGTTGGCCGAGCGGGTCGGCGACGACCAGGCACGCGCCCTGATCGCATTCCTTCGCCGAAACCCCGGCTCGGTTGGTAATCGGCCGGGGGGTACCCTGGCCATCGCGCGCGAACGGTTGGCAGAAAGCGTCGATGCGTACCGAAGCGGTGACCGACGAAAGGCAGCGGACCTCGCGCTTGCGGCGTACCTGGACGGCTTCGAGCCTGTGGAGCCCGTGCTGGCGGTGCGGGACGCAGCGCTTCTGCGCGGCGTCGAAGAGGCAATGGCGGACCTGCGGACGGCCATCAACCGGGGCGCGCCCGTCGCGGACGTCCAGGCAAAATCCGAGCGGATCGGCGGACTCGTCGACGCAGCCGAGCGCGAGTTGTCTGCGGAAGAGGCGAGTTGGAGCTCGAGCTTTGTCGGGGCGTTCACCATCCTCGTGCGTGAGGGCCTGGAAGCATTGCTGATCGTCATCGCGATGATCGCCTTCCTGCGCAAGACGGAACGCGCCGAACTCATGCCGTACGTTCATGCCGGCTGGGGTGCAGCCCTTCTTGCCGGCGGCCTGACATGGCTGGCAGCCACGCGCCTCGTGGCGATCAGCGGCGCCAGTCGCGAACTGACGGAGGGATTCGGCTCGCTTATCGCCGCTGCCGTGTTGGTTTCAGTGGGCATCTGGATGCACGGCAAGGGCCAAGCGAACGCCTGGCAGAAATATGTGGAAGAAAAGCTGACGCGCGCCCTGTCACGCCGATCGGCATGGTTCCTGTTCCTGCTGGCATTCATCGTGGTGTACCGCGAAGTCTTCGAAACCATCCTGTTCTTCACGGCGCTGTGGAGCGAAGGAGCCGGCTTGGCCCTGCTATCCGGCTCTGCCGTCGCGATTGCCATCCTTGCAGCGATTGCGGTGGCGCTGCTGCGTTACAGCCGCCGTCTGCCGATCGCCCAATTCTTTTCCTTAAGCTCGATATTGATCGCCGGCTTGGCAGTCGTATTGGCCGGCAAGGGCATCGCCGGACTGCAGGAAGCCGGATTGTTGGACTCCTGGCCCGTTAGCGGTCTGCCACGCATCGAGATCCTCGGCGTGTACCCAACGCGTGAGGGCATAGTTGCCCAGCTCCTGACGTTGGGTTTCATGCTGACTGGCTTTTGGTATACGCGCCGCAAGTAGCTTGCGAAGCATCAGTCGATTCACTCAGGCGGCGGCGGAAGGATTATCGGCACTTTGTCGATGTCGATTTTCGTCGGAGGTGTCGTGGTGACGATCTGCGGCGCGACGATGAGGATTCCGACCATCAGAATCTGGAGCAGCAGGAAGGGCACCGCGCCCCAATAGATCTGCGAGGTCCGTATGGACGGCGGCGCCACGCTTCGCAGGTTGTACAGCGCGATGCCGAACGGCGGGTGCATGAACGAGGTCTGCAGGATGACGGCGATCATCACGGTGAGCCACACCATGTCCACGCCCAGCTTGCGCGCCACGGGCGAGATCAACGGCACGACGATGAAGGCGATCTCGAAGAAGTCCAGGAAGAAGCCCAGCACGAAGATGCCCACGCTGATGAAGATCAGGAAGGGGAGCTGCCCCTCCGGCAGGTGGCTGAACAGGCTTTCGATCCAGACCTGGCCGTCGAAGCCGCGAAAAACCAGTGTGAAGAACGAGGCGCCCAGTAGCAGGAAGATCACGCTCGAGCAGAGCACTCCGGTGCTGGTGAGTGCCTGAGACAGCCGGCCATCTGCCAGCTTGCGTTTGGCGGCGCCGATCAGCAGCGCGCCGCACACACCGATGGCCCCTCCTTCGGTGGGAGTGGCCACCCCGAAGTAGATCGACGCCAGGATGGTGAGGATGAGCCCAAGGGGCACGCCCGCGGCGGCGGCTGCCTGCATCCAGACCCGGCCGCGCGAATGGTCCGCCGGCGGCAAGATGGCCGGGGCCAGCCGCGGGTAGGCCATCGCCGCGGCGAACACAAACAGCAGGTACAGGCCCACCAGAATGGCGCTGGGCAGCAAGGCGGCGTGAAAGATGTCGATCAGCGGAACCTCGACCTGTTCGGCCAGGACGATCAACACCAGGCTAGGCGGCAGCATCTGCGCCAGCGTGCCCGCGGCCGCGATGGAGCCCGTCGCGAGCCGCGCGTCGTAGCCGGCCTTGAGCATGGCCGGCAACGCGATCAGGCCCATGGCGATGACCGAAGCGGACACGAAACCCGTGATAGCGGAGAGCACGGCACCGACGATGATTGTGGCGTACAGCAGGCCTCCAGGCAGCCGGCCGAACAGGCGTCCCAGTGCCACCAGGGGTCTCCTCGTTTTCAGTGCAATAAGTGACGGTACGCAAAGCTAGCACTGGCGCGGGGGTGGTCTGGGTAGACCGTTGATTTCATTGACTTTCCT
>LNAP01001610.1_pt1 | contig 23653 bp, 8 predicted proteins | sample 602601 | NCBI WGS metagenome assembly LNAP01 (sample SAMN02440304, study PRJNA202911) | soil metagenome | biome: Subtropical and temperate rainforests or woodlands; isolation source: soil samples (1 kg each in a 20% v/v slurry with milli Q water) were... ...
CCGGCCAGCACCAGGCTGGCGCCCTCGGGCGGCAACAAGCCCAGTGAGGCACCCAGCCCCACCAGGATGAAAGAAAACTCCCCAATCTGCGCCAGGCTGGCCGACACCGTCAGCGCCGTGTGCAGCGGATACCGAAACACCAGCACCAGCGCAGCCGCCGCCAGCGACTTGCCCACGATGATGATGGCCACCACCGCCAGCACCTGTAGCGGCCGCTCCCACATCACCGAAGGGTTGAACAGCATGCCCACCGACACAAAAAACAGCACGGCAAACGCATCGCGCAGCGGCAAAGACTCTTGCGCTGCGCGGTGGCTGAACTCGGACTCGCGCATCACCATGCCCGCAAAAAAGGCCCCCAGCGCAAACGACACCCCAAACAGCGCGGCCGAGCCAAACGCAATGCCCACCGCCGCCGCCACCACGCACAGCGTGAACAACTCACGCGAACCCGTGCGCGCCACCTGCCACAGCACCCACGGAAACACCCGCCGCCCCACCACCAGCATCAGCGCCACAAACCCGCCCACCTGCAGCAGCGTCCACCCCAGCGTTTGCCAGATGCTGGCCGACGTGGCTGCGGCAGCATTGCCGCCCAGCACACCCGACAGCGGCGGCAGCAACACCAGCACCAGCACCATGGCCAGGTCTTCCACCACCAGCCAGCCCACCGCGATGCGCCCGGTGTAGGTGTCGAGAATGCCCAGGGTTTCCAGCGCGCGCAGCAGCACCACCGTGCTGGCCACCGACAGCGAAATGCCAAACACCAGCGCGCCGCCCAGGTTCCAACCCCACCCCCAAGCCACCGCCATGCCCAAGGCGGTTGCCACCATGATCTGCACCACCGCGCCAGGCACGGCAATCTTGCGCACCGCCAGCAGGTCGCCCAGCGAGAAATGCAGCCCCACCCCAAACATCAGCAGCATCACGCCGATTTCGGCCAGCTGGCTGGCCATGGCGGCATCGGCCACAAAACCGGGGGTATACGGGCCAATCACCACACCCGCCAACAGGTAGCCCACCAGCGCCGGCAACCGCACACGCGTGGCCAGAAAACCCAACACCAGCGCCAGGCCCAGCGCGGCCGCGATGGTGTTGATCAGGTTAAGGCTGTGCGGCATGGCCCGTGCGGCCAAAGTGGCCAAAGGTGGGGAGAAGAGTTGTTATAACTGCAATCACGACTCAACGGCAAAATGCCACCCCCGCACCAGAAGCAAGCCTTGCGCCGGGTATGATTCGCACCCTTGGGTCCATCGGACTCACTGCACGCCAGGCGCTGCCCCAGGCGCCCAGCACCACATCCATCTGCCCGTAGCTCAACTGGATAGAGCAATAGCCTTCTAAGCTGCCCAATGAATCAAGCATTCATGCGGCCTACAGCACGATTTTCGCTCCGCAAATATGGATGCAAACACAGTGCTTTAACCCGCATTCTGCCGTGTGAAGTGGTGGCAATGCGGAGCTGAATTGCACCCAAAAACAGACTAATCAATCCTCGGCGGCGGCCCGTCATCCCGGCGCGGGGCGGCCTGGCGCCGCGCCCGCTCCTGCAGATCGCGCCGCTCTTCGCGCTGCTCGCGCAGCAGGCGCTGATTCAATCTCCTGGCTTCCTTGCGGTTGCCACGGTCCCCGTCACGGTACGCTGACAACTTCCACACCCTTCCCTTCCCCCGCATCGCGGGACTGAATCACCGGGTCTTTTCAGCCAGCTTCTGCATGAGCTTGACCTTCTTTTCCTGCTCCACCTTGGCCAGCTCCTGAAACTCTGCCTGATCAATGCGGCCAGTCTGCAGCTGGCGCTTGAGCTGGCTGATGTTCTTGTCAATCTCGGAGGACTGCGCCAGCGTGGCCGCCGTCAGGTTGCGGCGCATCACGTCCGCCGGGTAGCTGCCCACCTTCACACCGAAGGACGAGGCCACCGCCTGGGCGGTTGACATTTCCCGCCCAAAGGCATCGGTGCGCCCGGTCATCGAGTCCACCACGCCCTCGGTGGCGTAGGTGTTGGGCAGGACCAGGACATTGGGTGCGAAGGACTTGTAGAGATAGTCGCCCAGCTTGGCGGCCTGCTGTGTGGGCGTGTCGGTTTCCAGGGTGATGGGCTTGCCGGTGAAGGCCGATCGGTTCAGCACCACCTCGCCCATGAGCACCAGCGGACCGCCGGGCATCAGGCCGGGCAGGATCGGCACGGCAGCATGGCCCTGGCCCACGTCCAGCACATCGCCCACCGGCACCCAGCGGCGAATGTCCAGGTACACGGGCGAGCCATGGGCATCGTTCCAGGGCATGCGGATCAGCTTGGGCACCATGCCCCATATCCCCCCCGCCTTTTCCTCGGGCAGCATCTTGCGCTCGTCGTCGTCGCCACCGCCGCCGGCCAGCATGACGCCCAGGGCGTTCAACGCGCCCGCCAGGGCCATGAGCTTCATGATCTTGTGCGGCTTCTTGGCGGCCGTTTCCAGCAGCATGGGCACCGCGCGGTAGGTGAAGGACAGGAAGGGCCATGCCGACTTGCGCATGGCGTTGATCCACGGGGCATTGATGTTGTAGTCCAGGAAGGACTTGCGCGCCAGCTTACCCGCTTCCATGTCGGTGGCGCCGCGTTCCTTGGCTGCCAGCCAGGCCGCCAGGCGGAAAACGTCATCCTCAGACTGGTACAAGTCGATCAGCGCGCCGCCGGCGGCGGCCACGATCTTGCCTCCGCGCCCGGCCTTGGCGGCGTCCCAGGCCTCTGGAAAGCGCAGCTGCATGGCGTGCTGCAGTGCTGCAAAAATGCCGGTTTGCGCAGCCACACTCTGCCCGTTGGTGGCGGCCAGTTCATTTTGCAGGCTTTCCAGCAAGGGTTCAATCTGCTCGCGCGATATTTCCTGCGTCACCCAGGAGCCTGCATCGCCGCCGCTGTCCTTGTAGCGGTTCAGGATCTCCACGGCCGCCTCGCGGTCTGCCATGCCGCCGGGCTTTTGGCTGGCGGCCAGCAGGATGCGCAGCGCCTTGCCCACCTGCGTGGCGTGCACATCGTGCCAGTCGGCCATCACAAAGTTGCTCATGACGTTGTTCATGTGCACGGCCGGGCTCAGTGCGGTCTTACTGGTTTTCCACAGGCTCAGGATCTTGGAATAGGTTTCGCCAAAGGGCTGGAACTGGCCCCCGACCACCTGGCGCAGATCGTTCCACACCGGGCCCGGCAGGTAGCGGCCGGCCAGCTTGCCGTATTTTGGCACGTTGGTGCCCTGGATCTTGCTGTCTGGCACCCGCACCCACTCGCCCGGCGCGAAGGTGTCGCGCATGCGCTCGGAGGCTTCCACCACGGTGCCCGGGATGGTTTCACCCTCCTTCTTGGCGTGGCGCGCGGCCAGCCACTCCAGATAGCGCCCCACTTCCACGTCATGGATCATCGCGTGCAGGGTCTTGGCAATGGCAAAGCGGGCCTCGTCGATTTCCCCCATGCTTTCGCGCTCGTCCTTGGTGAAGTCGCGCCAGAAGATGGCATTGGGGCCCTTCACATCGCGCACTTCCCAGGTGCCGGCCTGGTCCCACTCGCTGTATTGCGCCGGGATTTTTTCGCCGGCAGGCCAGTACACAACCTCGCGCAACTTAGTTTCATGCGCCGCCACTTCCAGGCCTGGAAACTGCCCGGTCTTGGTGTTCAGTGGCACGCTTCGGGTGATGTAATAGGGTTTCCCCTTGCCGCTGAGCGTGACGCGCACGGCCGCACCACTCTGTTTGTGCGTGCGGTATTCCAGGCGCAGGAACTTCTCCCCCTTGAGCGCGGCGTCAGCCTTGCCCTTGGCCAGCTTGCGGCCCCACCAATCGGGCGCCACGGCCTTGATCTTGTCCATGGGCGCTGACTCGCTCAGGCCCCGGCCCTTGTACTGCTCGCCCAGCACGGCAATGGTGCGCGAGCGCTTGGCCTTTTGCCCGGCAGTTTGCTCCAGCGTGTGCTTGGCGTAGCTGCGGCGCAGGTAGGCGAAGCGGTTGCGCGCGAAGGCATCGGCATCGAGCTGGCCCAGGCGCACCGCCTCCTGCGAGAGCTGGTCAATCATTTTCTGCACGTCCTGCAGCACCTTCACCGATTCCTCGGGCAGGCCCTGCATCATGGAGACATAGGCCTGTGGATCGTTGCCATCCATGTTCATCCACTCATAGGCCACGCGGCTTTCGGCGCGCGTCAGGGTGGCCAGCTTTTCCACCAGCTCCCCGGCCTTGCGCAGCTGCACCCGTTGGCGTGCCTGCAACAGGGTGCGCTGATCAATCACCGCCTCGGGCACGCCATAGTCGGACACAATGCCCGCCTTGACGCGCTCTGGCGTGTAGCGGTCCAGCAGCTGGGCAGCCTTGTTGTACACGGCGCCCGTCAGGCGCTCCACGCCGGTGATGCGGGTCAGGGCCCTGGCGGCAGCATCGAGCGGGGCCGCGCTGGCGGCCTGGTCCTGGATGATGGCCTCGGCACGCTCGATGGCGGTTTTTGGCGCGGCCCCGCGCGACAGCAGCACCCCCTCGTCGGCCGGGTTCTTCTCGCGCCAGAGCTTGGCCAGCTTCTCAAACAGCGGGTAATCCTGGTCCACCAGGGTATCGATGTCCTTGTACCCGCGGGCGCGCGCCTCCTTGGCCAGCCATTGCTCTTGCTTTTCCAGATCCTCGGCCAAACTGCCCGACAGGCGGGTTGTGCTGCCCAGGCCACGCGGCAGGCCTGGGCGCTGGCCTTGCACATAGGCGCGGGCGGCGCGCACCAGATCCGCCACGAACAGATCGGCGCGCTGCTGCTCGCTCAGTGTTCCGGCCAACCAGCCCGACAGGCGCTCCTGCAGTTGGCTGTAGCCGCGCCGACCCAGGTAGTCGGCCACGGCCTGCACCACCTTGCGCCAGCCCTTGAGGCGGGCCAGTTCGGCGCTCGGGATGTCCACAATCACCTCTTCCGTGGCCTCGGTTTCCGTCAGCTTGCCGCGGCGCTGCAGCTCGGTGGCGGCCTTGCGCACCGCGGCGTTGCTCACCCAGATCATGCGCAGGGCGGTTTTCAGCTCCTTGGGGGCCAGGATTGCGCGCAACCCGAAGTGGGCTGCCTCATGCGCTGCCAGCACATGCTCGGCGCGGGCCATGTCGCGCAGGCCACTGGAGAACAGGTAGAGCTCGCCGCCATGCAAGGCCCCTTCCACGTCCGCCGTGGCGCCCTGCTGGGCGATATGGTCGCGCAGCTTCTTGGGCGCCTGCGATGGATCGGCCAGCACGTTCACGCGCGGCATGTTGGGCATGGTCTGGTGCAGGCGCTCGGCCAGCGCGGCCAGGCCATCCACCGACACGCCCTGCCCGGCAGCGGCGCTGGAACGGCTCAGCATGATGTCGCTGGCGTCATCCACCTCGACATTCACCGCCATGTCGCCCCACAGCGTTTCCGTAACGTTCTTGGTAGGGACTGCCAGCAGTTCAGCCTCGATGGCGGCGGCCTCCTTGATCTTGTCGGCCAGCATGCCCGCCATAGGAAACGGCGACTGCAGCCGGCTTTCCAGCGCATCCATCTTGGCCTGGGCCTCGCTGATGCGCTCGCGCATGCGCGATGGCAGGCGTGCCAGTTCTGCTATGGCATTAGTAGCACGCATCGCAATACCCATCAGCGGCTGCTCTGCATTTTCCACCAGGGTTATGGGCACCGGGGTTTCCAGCACCAGGCGGGGGAAGTAACCCGCACCCTTCACGTCCTCGGCCATGAAAGCGATCTTGAAGCCGGAGACTTCACCCACGGTCTGGGTCTGCACCAGCACCCGGGCCGACAGGGTTTTGTATTTCTCGATCAGGGCCTGGGCCCAGTCCTGGCGGCTGTCAAAGGTCTTGCTGCCAGCCTTGGCCACAAAGTTGTCACCGCTCAGGTCTTGCGCCTTGCCGGCGTGGGCTTCGGCCTCGGCCATGTGGGCCTGGTTGAACTCTACGGTTGCGCGCGCATGGTCGTATTCCTGCTTGAAGCGGTAGCGCTGGTCCTCATGGGCCTTGTACAGGCGCCCCAGCTTCTCAATCTCGGCCTTGGCGCCGGCGAGCTGCAGCACGCGCGGATCTTCTGCCACCATGGCGGCTGCCAGGTCGTACTGGCTCTGGCTGTCCAAGTCCTCGATCTCGCGCAGCGTCTGGTCACCGGAAAGGGCCTGGTCAATGAAATACTGCTTGCTGGCCAGCATCTTCCACATGTTCTCGTCGTAGGTTCCCTTGGCGGCATAGGCGTACAACTGCACCAGCGGGTTCTTGTTGCCCTGGCGCACGATGCGGCCCTCGCGCTGCTCCAGATCAGACGGATACCACGGGCTATCCAGGTGAAACAGGGCCTTGAGGCGCTGCTGGGCGTTCACGCCCGTGCCCATGTTCTTGCTGGAACCAATCAGCAGGCGCACCCGGCCGGCGTTCACGTCCTTGAACAGCTTGAGTTTTTCGCTACTCTTTTTGTAGTCCGACATGAAAGCCACCTGGCCCATGGGCACACCCGCATCGCGCAGGCGCTTTTCAAACCAGGCGCGCGCATTGAAGCCGCGATTGGCGGCCACGCCGGCGCCAAAGCCCAGGTCGGAAAACACCATCATGGAGGCGCCCTTGTTGGGCTCCACCTTGCCGGCCTTGTCCTTGAATTCCATGTCCGCGGCGTCCTTGAACACGCGGATTACGTCATCCACCATGCGGTTGAGCTTGGAGTCCGGGTCGCTTTGCAGGGACGGGTTGATAAACCGCATGTCGATGGCGGCCAGGCGGCCGTCGCCAATGATGCGAATGATCGGGTCCGGGTTGTTGGGCTCGTCCTTGCTGGGCTTCCAGTCGCGCGAAGCCTTCACGCGCTGGGCCAGTTCGCCCTGGTAGTCGGCGTAGGCGCTGGTCTTGGGGGTGATGACGATGCGGCGCGAGCCGTTTTCCACGCTCGGGCGCTTGTCGCCCAGCATGGCGGCCAGGTTGTCCGAGGTCAGCACATCGGCGTATTCGCGGAACATTTGCGTGAGCTCGGGCACGTTCACGAACTTGCTGAACCGGGTCACGGGCTCGTACTTTCCCGCGGCGTTGGGCTCCAGCGCCGTGCGCTCGCGGCCGAACATGGCGGCCCAGCTGTCGAAGTCATCAATGTTGCGGTCGATCAGCGCCTGGCGGTCCATGAAACGCTGCACCGTGAACAGCTCGGCCAGGGTGTTGGTCACCGGCGTGCCAGAGGCCATCACCAGCGAGCGGCCTGGCGTCTTTTCTTCCAGGTAACGCGATTTCATGTACAAATCGAACGCCCGCGCAGAGCCGGCGGGGCTGATGCCTTTAACTTGGCGCGTGGTCGTGAAATCTAGCTTTCGGAACTCATGGGCTTCATCGACCATGAGGAAGTCAACGCCCAGCTCGTCGAAACGCACGTTCGCATCCTTGCCCGTGGAGGACATGGCGGCCTGCAGCTTTTGCTCCATGTTCTCGATCTGCTTTTCGATCTGCTTAATCTTGGGGTCGCGGCTCTTGCCCTTTTCGCCTTCCTTGCCGCCGGCTTCTTCCAGTGCCGCGCGCAGGTACGCCAGCTGTTCCTCGATCATCTTGGTCTTGAATTCGGGGTCCAGGTCCAGCAGCTTGAAGGCACTGTGCGTGATGATCACGCCGTCCAAGTCCGACAGCGCCACGCGCGAGACAAAGCGGCGCCGGTTCTCCGTATGGAAGTTGTTTTCGTCGGCAACCATCAGGCGCGCGGCCGGGTACAAGTCCTGCCACTCGGAGGCAAACTGCTTGAGCATGTGGTTGGGCACCACGATCATGGGTTTGTTGATCAGCCCCAGGCGCTTTTGCTCCATGGCAGCAATCACCATCTGGAAGGTCTTGCCAGAGCCCACGGCATGCGCCAGGTAGGTGTTGCCGCTTTGAATGATGCGCCAGGCACCGCGCTTCACATGGTCAAAAATGTTGTAGGTCTTGGACGTGCCGGGCAGCGTCAGGTGGCGGCCGTCAAACGTGCGCGGCACCGTGGTGTTGAACTTGTCATTGAAGCTGCGCACCAGGGCATCGGTGCGGTCGGCGTCGCGCCAGATCCAGCTCTGAAACTCGTCCTTGAGCTTTTCCAGTTTGTCATTGGCCGCCTCGGTGGCGGTCGCGTCAAACACCGTTTTGCGGTCGGCGCCCGTGCCCACGGCGGCGGTCACACGCACCGGGCGACCGGTCAGCGCATGCTCCAGCAGATCCGTGGCGTTGCGCGAGCCCGTGCCCCAGTCGGCGGTGGCGGCCATGGTCTTGCCGCCGTCCATTTCTTGCACGATCCACTGCTTGGTGCGGTCGTTCCACTGCACGTTGGCGCTCACGCCGGTCGTTTCTTTCAGGAACTGCGCGTACACCTCACCCGGGATCCAGTTCATGCCCATGCTGGCATTGATCTGCGAGGGCGTCTTGGGCTCGGGCTGCGCTGCCTCCAGCGCCGTCACGTTGCGCTCCAGCCGGCGGTCAGCCTTGACGGCTTCGCGCGCTACCTGCAGCTTGCGCTTGACGTTGCCGCTCAGATACTCGTCGGCCGTGGTCCAGCTGCCCTCGGGGTCCATGTACACCGCAGAGCCCAGCGCCTCGGCGGCCTCGTCCTCGCTCAGGCCCAGCCGGTGTGCGATGGCGGCCATATTGACCTCGCCGGTGTCGTTGAGCACCGATAGCAGCGCATCGGTGGGCGTGCTGATCTGCGCGGCGGCCGGCTTGCCCAGCACGCGCTGGGTCAGGAAGGCGCTTTGCGTGATCTCGCCGGTGTCGTCGTTGACCTTTTCCAGGGCGGCCACCAGCGTGTAATCGGGGTCGTCCTTGAGCTTGTCCAGCAGTGGGTAGGTGTGGCGTGGTTCCTCGTCGGTGAAGGTTTCGCCGGTTTCCTCGTCCACCGTCTTGGTCTTGACCATCTTGGTGGTGTACTGGTTGATCTGGCCGTGCTTCTTGACGAATGCCGCATAGGCCTGTTGCAGGCCGCGCAGGCTGGGCTCCCAGTCGCCATCGTTGAGCTGGTCATAATGCGCCTGCTTGAGCGCATCGCGCAGCGGTACAAGGTCCTTGACCAGTTCGGCGTCCTTGGGGTTTTTCAGCGTGACGCGCTGGCCCACACCACCCTCGCGCACCATCAGCACGCCCGCGTCAGTGACGTAGAAATTGCCCTCTTTCTTGGCCTTGGGGTTGAAATCAATCTCGCGCACCTGGGCGGCTTCGGCCGAAGAACCCCGGGCCGGCTGGTAAATGTTGGCCGGCAGGCGCTCGATGGCCTTGGAGAAATGTTCCTCGATGTCGCCCGCCAGCGGGGTTACCGTGTATTGCGGCTCGGGAGAGTTCTGCATTGATCCAGCGTCAGAATGCTGGCCCAGCACCATTTCAGGATGGGCGTGGAAATACTCGTTGATCGGGAAGGTCTTGGCCCCTGCCTGAATTGGTACCGACTTGCTCCAGGCCTGGGCCCCGGCAAAGGTTTCGCCCGGCATCTTCTTGCGCAAGAAAATCACATCCGTGACGACATCGGTGCCGGCGTTTTGCTTGAAGGCGGTTTGCGGCAGGCGAATAGCGCCCACCAGGTCAGCGCGCTCGGACAGGTACTTGCGTGCCTTGTCATCGAGCTTGTCCATGGTGTAGCGGCTGGTCACGTACACCACCAGGCCGCCCGGCTTGGTGCGGTCTATCGACTTGGCAAAAAAGTAATCGTGCAGGCTCAGGGAGAGCTTGGCATATTCCGGGTCACCCAGGATCTTGATGGCAGAAAACGGTGGATTGCCGATGGCCACGTCATAGAAATTCTTGGGCAGCGTGGAGTCCACGAACGACTCCACCAGGATGCGCTCGTCGGGGAACAGCTGCTTGAGAATACCGCCCGTCACGCCGTCAAACTCGATCCCGGTGTAGGACGAATTGAAGGCCATGGCCTGCGGCATCAGGCCGGCGAACACGCCAATGCCGGCGCCAGGCTCCAGGATGGTTCCGCCCTTGAAGCCCATGCGCTCCATGGCCCGCCACATCGACTTGACCACCGACTTACTAGTGTAGTGGGCGTACTGCGTGGAGCGCGAGGCTTCGGCCAGTTCGGCCGGCGTCAGGATGGCCTGCAGGCGCTCGCGCAGCGCCAGCCACTTGCGCGTGCTGGCGTCTGGCCTGGCCGCATCGAGCTCGGCCCGGGTGATGGCGTGGTCGGCGTTGTATTTGTAATCGGGGGTTTTGGCCTGCAACACCCGGAAGGCGTCCATGTAGGCAGGGTCGCCCGCCACATACTGGCGCCGGTAGCCGATCAGCTTGTACCCGCCGGCCACCAGTTCGGTGGCGCCCTTGGCCTCCATGGCCTTGATGGCTTTGTCGTAAGCCTCCAGGGCGCTGGAAGCCTTGTCCAGCTTCTTGCCAAACAGGTTGTTGGCAAGCTCAGAGGAACCCCAACCGGCGAACTTGGCCAGGGTTTTTTGTTCTTCGCGGGTGGCATGGCGGCCTTCTTTTTCCAGCCGGCGCAGCAGTTCGACTGCCTCGATGTTCTGCGCGGCCTTCTTGACCCAGCTGCCCTCGTAGGTCAGGTCATCGGGGCCAAACTCGTAGTTCAGCCCTGATTTTGCAGGGATGTCTCGTCCTGCGGGAACTGCAGCATTTCCGCGAGGACGGTTTCCCGGTTGAGCACGTCCGCCATCTTCATCTTGGCTGCGCACTCCATCGCCCCCAGGGCGTCCCACTTGCCGCGGGCCCGGTCCGCTTGCGTCATCGTCACTATTTGGCTTTTGATCTCGTCGGCCAGATCTAGCACGTACTCCGTCAGCTTCCCCTTGTCGGCCAGTTGCTGGTACAGCGCCGGTGCCTTGGCCTTGAGCGCCTCCTTCACCAGGTTGTGCATTTGCATCATTGGCTCCTTTTGTGGTAGATGAATTGTAGTCATTTGGCATGCCATCGCCTACAATAGAACCGAAAGGGGATTCAATGAGAGTTCCAGACAAGTTTCCAGAAGGCTGCGAATTCGTTTTCAGCTTTTCGGGCGATGAGTACGTCAAGTTCCCCGATGGACGTTGGTTCAAGGCATCTGACGACGGCGCATCGCTCACGGCGCTCCCCGGCATGGACCCACGGGGCCCACGGACTGGTGCACCAGCCACCGAAGCGGCATTCGTAGCCTGCTTGGCCCGGTCCGCCGAACTGAATGCGGCCTGATAAATCTCGGTCATCGCCTCGATGATCTGAGCCTTGCGCTCGCTGCCAGCGGGCAGATCTCTGGCAGCCTCAAACAGCTTGTGCCCATGGTCGCCCTTCGCGGCCAGCATTTCAGGCATGTTGATCTGAACTTCAGCCAGCACGCCATTGGGCATCTTCACAAACACGGTGTAGTCGGCATACCCACCCTGCTTTTCTCGCATGGCGGTTGTCGTCTTGTCCTTCTCGCGCACCACGTCGAACTCGCCGCGAATGGCCTCCACCACCTGGCCAACATCGGCGTAGGAGCGCACCACCACGGTAGAGCGCAGCAGGTCTTTCACGTCGGCGGCGCGCATTTCTCGGCCTTCTTCCGTTGCATCCTGGTGCATCTTCTCGGCGGCGCGCTTGATGCCCTTGATGTCTGCCAGCATCTGACCCAGTGCACCTGTGCTCGCCGCAATGTCGATGACCTTCTGATCAAACGCCGCCTTGGTGTCTTCTGCGCGCTTGAGGAACGGCGCCAGCATGCGCTCGGCTTCGGCCCGCGCCTCGGCCGGCATGGCGTAGGGCGTGGCCTGGGAGTAGAACTGCTGCACGTAGCCATCGGCACGCACCAGAACGTCGGCATCGATGAATGACGACATAGCGGGCGGCCGGAAGTTGTCCCGGGCCAGGTTGTATGGCTTGCCGTTGATCGTGGCCACCTTGGGCGTTGCAGCCTTGGGGTTGGCGGCTGGCTGGGCGAAAAGGTCGCTCTGCAGCGCGCCGGTAGCGGCCTCGGGGCTGTCAAACAGCCCGGCCTGTGCCGGGGCATCCATCTGGTCCAGCGCCTGCAGGGCAGCTTTCTGGTGAATGTCGTTGCCGATCTTGTTCCAGAAGATCTTAAAGCGGGCGTCCTTCTTGAGCTGTTCGCCCACCCACTTCTTGAGGATTTTCAGATCCGTGCCCAGCAGCTTGATGCCTGCGTCATAGAGCTTAACCAGTGTGGGCATCAGCTCTGGCGTGTTTTCCGGCACCATGGCGGCGCGGGTGTGCTTGCTGGCAATCTGCGCCAGGTCGGCCAGCGCGTCCTTGAAGTCGGTCACAGCCTGGGCGCGGTCGCCCACATCATTCGATGCCGCTGTGGCACCCTCGCTACGCTGCACGCTGGGGAACTCGCGCACTGTGGCCAGCAGCTCCTTGATCGGCGCATCCAGGCGGATCACCGGAACCTCGTCGCCCATGGCCTGGTGACCCATCCACTGGTGGTGGCCATCGAGCACGTAGCCGTCCGAGGACACCAGCACAGAGCGCTCGCCCATGGCGCCGGTTTCGGTGAACTTGGCCACCTTCTTGGTGGAAAACTCAGCCTGTGTCGGCTTGAGCGTGTCGGGCTGCACTTCCTCCTGCCGGCTGTCAATGCCGCGGGCTTTCAGGAACTGGATCAGCGCGCCACGGTGCTCACCCTTGACCTGGGGCATGTCGCGCCGGGGAATGCCCAGCGTGCCCGATTCAGCCGGGAAGGCTACCCATTCACCGGCATCGTTGCTGGCTGCGGCTTGGCCTTGAGGTTGCCCCGGCTGTCCTCCTGCTTCATTGGCGCCGGCAGGCCCATCGCCTTCATTGCTGCGGCCACGGCCCGGCGCATCTTCGGGTTGCCATCCATTTTGTGCAGCAGCTTGCGCACCTTCTCGATGGACTCCCCACTGGGGGTTTTGTCCAGCGATCTGGGCATTGTTTTGCGTTCCACCATCCTTGGCTCCTTGGGCTTGTTTTAATAGATCCGCGCGGGCGGGCGCCGGGCCATCATCCCCGAACATCGAGGGCTGGCTGGGGTCGCCGGCCTGTGCCAGTGCGTCGTAGTAGCGCTGGAAGAACTCGGCAATCCGGCGCGGGCTGCGGATGTTGTCCGACAAAAAGGCCAGCAGCTCGGCCGCCTCGGGCGTGTACTTCGGGCCGGTCAGGTCAATCTGGGCCAGCTCCTGGTCCACCGTCCAGCCCTTTTCTTTCAGGGCCGACAGGCCTTCCACGGCGGCCAGCAGATCCGGCGCAATGTCGGCCTGGTGCAAGGTGCCACCCTGCATGCGCTCACGCGCTGCGGCAATGGTGGGCGCCACGCGCAGCAGCGCCTTGGACACGTTCACCAGATTGTTGTCCATGCTCTCCGTCATGCGGCGCAGCGAGGGCGAATCACCATAGGCCCGGCCCAGCACGGCATTCTGGATGCGGCGATAGCCGGCGGTGGACAGGCGCCCGTCCGACTCGATCAGGTCGCTCTGCTCGGTGATCGGCAGCGTGGCCATGAACTGCCGGATGAAATCGTGGCTGTTGGAAAAATTGCCATCTTCGTCGGGGTTCAGCCCATCGAGGGAGGTCAGGCGCTTGGCGTCCGACAGGGCCTGCTCGCTCGGGCTCATGCGCTGCACCGTGCTGGCATTGGCCTGGCGCGCGAACTCGGCGCGGTTCACCGGGGTGCTGCGCACGCGCACCAGCACCGGCTTTTCCAGCGCATCCACTGCCTCGGGCGTCAGCCCGAACTGCGCCGCGTTGTCGCGCAGAAACTGCTTGTAGTCGGCTGCCTTCTGGCCATTGGCCTGGTACACCCGTTTCATGGCAATGGTGCGCGCGTTGCCCGACTCCACCAGGCCGTCCGCGCCCACGATGGGGGCGCCGGTCGCAGCGTCTGCCGACAGGCCCAGCCGGGCCGGGTCGAGCTTTTGCACAATGCCCGACACCTGCATTTCACTGGCATTGCGGCTGCGGTCGCGCGGCTGCAGCTCCTGCGGGTACAGCGGATTGGGGCGCAGGCTTTCAGTGTGCGAGGTCACCAGATCGCCCGCATCCATCAGCGCATATGTGCCGTCGAGCTTCACCCCGGCCTCGGTCGAGAACGCCGTGGGCGCCCCCGTCACCGCCTTGGGCCAGGTGGCAGCAATGCCGGCACGCTCCTGCTCCAGAGCGGTCGCCTGGGCCGCCAGATCCTGGCGCTCCTGGTCAAAGGCCGGGCCGTAGCCGTTTTCCAGTGAAATCTCGGCCAAGCGCTTGCGAATGCTAGATGCTTCGCTATCAATTTCATTAGCGCGGTCCAGGGCCGTCAAGGCCACCGGCGTGCGCAAAGCCTTTTCTGCCTCGGTCGTGTCGGCCGTGGCCACCGAAGGCGATGCGGGTGCGCTGCCCTGGCTGGTCACGGTCTGGCCGTCTGGCGTCTGGTAGGTGACATCCACGGCCAGGCCCGGGGCCGCTGCGGGCGCTGGGTCGCTGTTGCGCAGCAAAGAGGCCTGCGCGGCATTGAACCCGCCGCCCGCACCGCCCATGGCCGACCCCGCCAGCAAGCCCATGGCGGCCGCCTTGCCAACACCCTCGTCCAGCGGCTTGCCTTGGGCGTAGTTCTGCCACATTTGCTCCTGGATCGACTGGGGCAGTTCCTCGAACACGCCCTCGGAGATCCCGGACCCCACCAGTTGGCGCACAAAGCCGACCGGGCTCTTGTTGAACTTCCCGGCCGCCAGCATCGTGTCCACATCCGACACGCCCAGGCGCTGGCCGAGTTTCGAGTTGGCGAACTTGCCACCCACCGCGCCCAGCGCGGCCGTGCCGATACCGGAGCCTACTGCTGCAGCGGCCTGTTTTCCGGCGAGCAGTCCATCGGGATTTTCTGCGCGGATCTGCTCGGCCGCAGCGCCAGCACCCATGACGCCCTCTCCGATGGCACCCGCCGCCCACGGTGCGAGCTTGCTGGTCAGCGCAAGGCCGCCGCGCGCAATGGCAGCACCGCCCAGCATCTGTGGCAGCGATTCGCCCACGGTAGTGGCAATAGTGCTGGGGTTGTCAATGGCGGCCTTGAGCGTGCCCACGAAGCCGTCAGCCTGCTGCACCTCGCGGTTGGCGGCCTGCTGCGCGGGCGAATACAGGCCATCGAGCATCTTCTGCGCATCGCCAAAGCGCACGCCGGCATCCTCAAAGTCCTTGCCAGCCTGACCCCCAGAAACAATATCGGCAAGCCCCATGAAGGCCTGCGGCAGGCCCACAGCGCCCTTGAGGGCAGTAACCCCCACATCCCCAACGGTGCCCAGCACAGTGCGCTCGGGCCGGGCCTTGGAGCCAGAATCATCTTGCACGCCCCAGTCGCGCTCCCATGGTTTGCGCTCGTCGTCCGCTGCGGATGGGGTGTCCCAATCCTGCTCCCATGGCTTTGTCATGCTCAAACCCCATTTGAATCAATGGGGCCAGCATTCCATGCTTGGTGCCTTACTGGACAGTGCCGCCAGCTACCTGGCGCCAGCTCGATTGCTTTTTCGGGTCACCGCCCAGGAACTCAAAGCCGTTGACCACGGCCCCCTTGGCAGGGCCCGCCGCCGGCGCTGCTGGCTTGGCCTTGTCCTCGGGCCCGTTGGTCCAGGTGTTTCCGGCCTTGCGATAGCCCATGCTTTTCATCACATCGTCGGCACCGCGCACGGCATCCTCGGGCTTTTGGAAGTTCTTGATGTTGGCCGCCACGAATTCCTTGTGCATTTCCGCGGGCGACTGGGATTTTTTGGTGACCGCCATTTCGATGCCGGTCTTCATGTCGGGGGCCAAGCCAGCATCGACCATGGCGCGGGCCAGCTTCACCTCGCTCGGAGCGTTCTTTCCCGCCTCGGGAACCGCCGCAAGGATGCCCCTGCGCACTGCCTCCAGCTGCGCCGGTGTGGCGTCCGGGTTCGTTTCCTGGTAGAGCGCCACGCCGGCCTCGGCCTTCTTCACCGCTTCGGCGCGTTCGCCGGCGCGGTCGCGGGCCCCAGCCGCAGAAATACCCTCGCTGACGCGGTTGTGACGCATGGTTTCCGCCAGCTGGGTATTGGCGCGCGCATCAGCATTGTTGCCGCGCCGGTTGTCCTCGCTCTTGAAAAAGCGATTGAAATAGCCCTCGGCCTGGCCAATCGAATCGAGCTCGGACAGCGCATTGATGGTCTGCACGTTGCCGGCCTGGTCCTTGAACTTGATCACGCGCGAGGCCACACCATCGGCGCCCTTGACCATTTCGTCGGACACCACGGCGGCCGGGTCGAACTTCGCGGCGCCTGTCTGGTTGAACTGCTCTGCCACCTTGGCCAGCGGCGCGCCGCTCTGCGCCAGTTTCAGTGCCTGGCCATAGCCCTCGTCCGCTACCTTCTTGAAGGTTTCCGCATACTTCATGAGCTCGGCGGGGTCGGCCTTTCCCTTGGTGGCCTTGAAAGCCAGCAGGCGCCCGTTGTCGGCCAGCGACTCGGCCACCGTGTAGCTGGGGCGCTGGGGTGCCTGGGGTGGCGCGCCCAGGGTTTGAGGCGACTCGCCGGCCTGCAGCCGGGCCTGGTACTGCTCCTGCGCCTGCTGGTAGGACTGCATCTGTGGCGCGAACTCACCCATTTTCTTGGCGAAGATCGAATTGCCATACTCGGCCTGCAGGCCCTTTTGAAATTCCTCGTCCTCGGTGGCCTTCTTGTCCTCGCGCTGCCAGCGCTTGTCCTCGCGCTCCCCCTGCAGCACGTCACGCATCATACGCGATCCCTGCACCGGGTCGTATTTGCTCACCACGCCAGCCATGGCGCGCTGTCGGGCGTTGGCAATCTGGCTTTCGCTCATGGCGCCAGGCGTGCTCTGCCCCAGGAAATTCGTGGTAACCCCTTGCTTGGCCAGCACCACGGGCTGCGCCGGGCCCATCTGGTCATCGGCCAGCTTTGGCGTGGCCACATAGGCCTTGCTGGCGTCGTCGTAGCCGATATGGCTCTGGCCAGAATCGGCCGCCGCCTGGATCTGCGCAGCCTGTTCAGCACTGAATTCGCCGCCCTGCTCGGGCTTGGCATTGGCAATCTTGGACATTTCATAGTCCTGGCCGACCTTGTTCACCGTGTCATAAGTCGCATTGAATGCCTGGATGAAATCCAGCGCAGGATTGCGTCGTTTTGCCATACCTCAGACCTCCACCATGTCAATACCCAGCAGGGCGTAATTCACCGAGTCGAAGCCGCTTTCTTCGCGGCGCACAGCCTCTGGCACCACCTTGGCCACATCGTCGGCCATCACGCCGCGGTAACGGGCTGCGCTGTTCAGGTAGGAGAATTCGTACAGCGGCAGGCCCGTGGCTTCATGCACACCGACTTGCACGATGTTTTCTTTCAGGCGTCGGTCAGACAGCGCCCAGAGTTTTGCAGCGCCGGCCGCCAGACCACCAATGCCACCCAAAATTGAGCCGGTGGAGTCGCCTTGCTGCTGGTAATAATCGCGCGACTGCACGCCATACATGCTGCTTGCGTTCTGCCCCATCTGGCCCGCCACCTGCCCGGCCGCACTGAAACCGCTATTGAGCCCGGCCAGCCCTTGTGTCGCCAGCGCAGCGCCCGATGCGCCGTACTGTGCGCCGGCGCCGGTGGCCTGCATGCTCATGGTGGGATAGCCGGCCAGGGCATTGGTCGCGCGGTCGGTCAGCGCATAGCCCTCCTGGCGGGCCCGCTCGCGTGCCCCGGTGCCAGCCGCTGCCAGGGCCGAAGCTTTGGCAATTTCGGTCTGCTTGCCCAGCGCCAGGGCCTTGCCGCTCGATGGGTTCACCCCCATGCGCGCCATGGCACGGGCGTTCTGGCCCTCGGCCGAAGAAAATGCCTGCGAGACATCGGCCTGTGCCTTGCCCGCCAGTTCATTGGCCTTGGCCTCGGTGCTGAATGTGCTGGCATCACTGACCAGCTTGTCCTGCAGCCCCGACAGCGATCCGCGGCGCGTGAGCATCCATTCACGATCCTGCTGCGACTGGGTTTGCGCCAGCCGGGCGGCATCAATGCCCACCTGCATCTGCTCTTTCTGCAGCGGCGCCATGTCCCAGGTGTTGGCCAGCATCGCCTGGATGGCGCTGTCCTGGATGCCCATCGAGCGAATCTGCGCCTCGACAAGTCGCGGGTCCGGGGGCGGTGCACTGTTGCCGCCGCCCTTGCCGCCATGCAACCGCATCTTCCCACCAGCGCGTGGCTCAAACGCCCCCTCTGGTAGCATTTCGTAAAACCACTTAGACATACCGGCAGTCCTTTCGCCACATCACGTACAGAATTACATCCCCGCCGTCATGGGCTGCGCCGCGCAATGCTGCTTCCACCCGGTAACCAAAATGCTCATTGAGTCGCCGGGCCTCGGTGTTGCTGGCATTCACATAGCCGCTCACACGCTGCGCGCCGCACACCAGAAAGGGATAGGCAAAGCCAGCGCGCAGGAAATCGCGCGTCATCCAGCGCCGGCCCGGCACGCCCGCCAGATGCGCCCAGATGTTCTGACCATTGAAACCCTCATAAATAGCAGCCGCCACCAGCTCGCCATCGCGGCGCAGGCCAATGGACCGCATGCCATCGCAGCGCGCGAGCCCAGGTATCAGCGACTGCGCGAACGGCAGGACGCTATCGAGGTCGTAGTCGAACGCATGATTGGGCATGCGCCCATGCTGGCATGCTTGGTGCCACACTCACCACGTCACGGCATCCACTTCGTCCGCAGTGGTGGCGGCTTCGATCTGTGCGCGCAGCGTTCTTGCCTTGGCGTGCTGGGTGCCGACATGCAGCCCGAGCGCCACGCCCACGGCGGCCAGCTCCGAGCCACTCAGGGCACGCACCGTGTTGTCGGCCAGGGCCCAGTCGATGGTAAACCCTGGTGCCATGGCGGCCAGCTGCACCGCCCCCTGGATACGCGACTGGCTGATCGCATCGCTATCGAACGGTGAGCCGTCCCAGGTGAACCCGCCGAACTCGGCGCTGCTGCGGGCCTGCTTGATGATCGCCCACTTCGCCAACTTGATGTCGTTGAGTGTGCGTGGGTCATACCATTGTTTTGTGGTGTAGTCGAATACATGATATTCATCCGGCTGCGCTGGTTTAACTTTCCACTGCGATAGTTCGGAGTCCCACCAGTCGCCTCCGGGTGGACCTTGAACTGTTGCCCACCCTTCGCAATTACGATTTACAGTTTCCCCATGGCCACTATATGTGCCGCTCGGTACACCGTTGGTGTCGATCCTGGTTAATACTATATTTATCATCGTTTGGTCTCTAATATTACAAGTGCTCCACCAGAGGCGGTATTATTGTAGTACCCAAGCGCGCTTGTTGCGTATATTTGTAGTGATACAGTGTGCCAGCCTGGGGATAATCCAGTTATTAAAATCGGTGGGATGGCAAGCGATCCGCCAAAAGTAGACAATCCTCCCCCATCTCCAAAATTTTGACTATTTACAAGCACCTGTGTGGTTGAACGAACGTCCCAGCCATCGACCAGTGTTCTAACTATAACTGACATCGAGGTGACGTCAGCCAATCCCATCAATGAGTGCACTCCTGCAAAAAGCAGAGCCGGTGCCCCTGTTGATGAAAACCCAAGGGTGCACAAATCAATGGGCGTGTATGCACCAAGTCCGTTAAATGAAACTGTCCCGCCAAATGATGCAACTGATGAAGTAACCGCATTCCCTGCAACGTTCAACGTATTAATAACGTTGGCCTGGTTGACTGTCATCGTCCCGTTAATGACATTGAAACCTGGCGTATGAATGTCTCCGTTGGCCTCAATCTGAAAATATCTACCAAGGTTTGCATTCCCGAATAGCAAACCATTTGGTCCAATGTGAAAACCTCCCCCACCGTCAGTTGGCCAGGCGTACCCATAATATGATCCGGCGTTTAGCCCGTTACCATTAATGCGAACACCACCTATTGTCCCATCGTTGCTGTAAAGGCTACCCGAGAACGAGCCCGAGGACGCATACACTGCCCCGGTGAACGAGCCAGAGGACGCATAAACCGTGCCGCGCACGGTGGCGTTGTTGAACTCGGCATTACCATTCGCCCATATGGCGAAGCCTTGTGAGCCCGCCGCGTAGTTGGATGAGCTGATGTAGCTGCCGACTTTGAGGGAGCCAGCATCGAGCTTGCTTACTGACAGATTGGCGATCTTGGCGTCATCCACGGCCAGGTTGGCGATCTTGGCGGTCGTGATGGTTGCGTCATGGATAAACGCCGACTTGAGGTACGCGCCCGGCGGAACGCTCGCGCCATTGATGGTGGTGGTCGTGGTCCGGTAGAAGAACGGCGAACCATCTGCCGCGGCGTTGTCCGTGCTGACCGGCGCGATGGCGAAATTGTCTGCGCGAATGATGAACTCGCTGGTTGGTACGCCATTGCGGACGGTGTTTGCCAGCCCGAAACCAGTCACATATCCATTGGTGTCAACCTTGACGGTGTATTGCGCATACAGCTCGCCGGTTTGGCTGGCTCGCGTTGTGGCTTCGGTCTGGATGGCGGCCGTGTTGCCATTCACTGTCGATTGCAGGGCATTAATATCGCTCGCCAAAGCGCTGTCGGCCGTGGCCCGCGTCAGCTGCTCTTGCGCAACAACGGCGGCGTTTGAATTCACTATCGCCACCAGCTGCAGCCTGGCGGATGCCTCAGCCGCTATGGCGCTGATGCGGGCGTTGGTCTCCTGCGTCACGCTGGCGATGCGCGCATCCTGCTCCGCCTGTGTGCGCGTTGCAGAAGCAGCCCCAACAACCCCCATGCCAGCAATCAGGGCGTCGTTAATGGCCTTTTGCGTAGCCTCTGCCGATGCGCTGTTGGAGACGATGGCGGCATTGCGCGACGACACCTCGGCCTCTTGGTCGGCAATGCGAGCCTGCCGCTCCGAATACAACAGCCCCGTGGTTACCGCTGCGGCATCCGTGCCGGTGTAGTTGCCCCGCATCTGCACGGCCAGCGTCTCCCTGCTTGCCGCCTCGGCCGCGTCTGCGGCCGCTAGCGCCGTCTGCTCCGTTTGCACGGCCGAAATCACAGACGATAGGTCTCCGCCCGCCACTGCCACCACAGTGTCGATCTGAGTTTGCAGGTCGCTGACGGCTGATTCTCTGGCTGCGGCCTCAATCAGCAGGGCTTGTGCGCGCGTCGTCCCCTCTTGCGCCAGCGCATTGGTGCGCGCCAACGCCTCTGCGGACAGTCGGTTGTTCACGCTACCGGGCGTGGTGCTTGGTGCGTCGATCAAGTTGATCCGCGAGCCCAGGCTGCTGTAGAGCTGGCTTTCAGAAATCTTTCCCGACAGCGCCGCCAAAAGGCGCTCAACGTCCTGCCCCGTTGTCGCCACAAGGCCGTTGGTGCCGCCCGCAGGTAGCGCGGACTCCACGCCGTCGCGCGTCACCCACTTGATCCACAGGTGCCAGGTGGTCGCCGGGTTCGTGGCGTGCGCAAACACCGTGCCCTGGAATTCCGTCAGCACCACGGCGTCGGCAAACACGGGTGCAGGTGCTCCGCTGGCGCGGGTGGCCCCATACACGCGGGTGGCCATGTGCCCATGCCCCTGGCTGTAGAGCGCGGGCGAGCAGCCGATGAACAGGTAGGAAATGCCGGCACCCACCGTGAAACCCTCCGGTGTCGGCGGCGGGGTCAGATCGGGAGTATAGGCCTCGCCGGGCGTCCCCGTGTCTCCACCGGCACCAACGGCCGGGCCGGGGCCAGCCACCGGGGCACCGCGCCGCGTCACGCGGTAGGTCTTGCTGATGTCGATCAGGCCCGCGTCCGACAGGTCGCGCAGCGTCACGCCACGGTCCAGCAGGTCACCCTGGCTGCCCAGGTAGGTCTGCACCGCCTCGCGCACGCGCTGCAGGAAGTTGTCCGAGTTGACCGAGGGCAGGTCTTTGCGGTCGTCGCTCATAGGGCGGCCATCTCCTGCATGCTGTGGGCCAGCATCACGCCCTGCACTGGGTTGCTGGTCACCACCTCGATCTGGATGTCCTGGGCAAAATAGCCACCGGGCAGGCGAAACGGTGCGCCGCTGGCCACGGCCTGGGTGTGCTTGAGCGCGCCGTCCGCGTAGAGCTTGAACGTTAGAGGGTAGGCGTCGGCCCGTACCTCGGCGCACGAAAAAGCCTGGGTGGGTTTCGGCAGGCGGTGCAGCTTGCTGCGCGCTGTCGCGGTGAGTGGTGCGCCCGCGTCCCATTTCTGGATCGAGGTGCCTTTGAGCACATACAAGGCATCCTGCAGGTCATCCACATACAGCGCGTCGGCCCCAAAGTCCAGGAAATAGATGCCCGTCGCATTGTTGGGGTCGATCACGAACCCTTTTTGCACGCCGTCCACCGTATAGACACCAAGGTAGCGTCGCTCCACCATGCAACCGATGATGGTTTCAGGGTTCAGTGCCTGCCAGTCCTCTCGCGTCATCACGCCCTCGGTAAGCATGCGGGCACCGCCCGAGCCCACGTAGGCCAGCCCATCCGGCGAAGCCCAGGCCACGCCATGCCCCATGCTTACGGTGGACAACGGAGCCACGCAAGCCTGCATGAAGTCCAGCGGCTGTTGGTCCAGCGAGTCCGGTGAGCTTCCGGCCACCAGGGTAGGTGTGCCGTTTGTCAGCACCACCAGGGTCTGTCCGAACACACCGAGCGCCACCGGTGTGTAATCGGCGGGTAGCACATCGTAGGCAATCGGCCAGGCGTAGGGTACATAGGCCTCGCAAAAGCGCACCGAGCGCCCACTGATGCCAGCCAGCATGCCATTCCACATCCCGGTCAACCACTTGAGGTCATCCGGTGGCATAAGCCATGTGGTTGATGGCAGCGGTTCACCCAGGGCGCGGTTGTCGTCCGTGGTCGATGTTGCACCCGCTGCAATCTCGCGCAGGAAAAAGAAGTCAGCACCACCGGAGCTGTTGGCCTGCGTGCGGTACACGCGGATCAGCGTGATGCCATAGGCGCCAGATGGGGCTGCGGCAAAGCCGTCGATGGTCACCGCGTCGTCGGTCTTGCAGTTGAGCTGCAGCGAGACTGGGCTTGGTGCGCTTTCTCCCCCGATGTCCGTCACGTAGGTGTAAGCGTAGAACCGGGTTTCAACGGTGGTCGATGTGCCACCAGAGGCTGTCAGTGTCACGGCTGTGCCCGGCGCAGGAACCCCCAGCTCGCGCCAGCCCGTTGGGTAGGGCGTGTTCGCCAGTGCCCGTGTGGTGTCTGTCCACTTCGGCGTGCCGTTGCCAGTGTAGTAAGTGCGCTCGGCCGTGTCGGATGCGTTGAAACCGCGCACGGCATGAACCTCGGTGGGCCAGCTCAGCCAGTAGTCAATATCGCTAGGCGTGTCGCGCCCCATGCGGTAGATGGTCTTGCGCCCAGCCGGTACGGTGGCCACGGCCAGCGGCGCATTCCACGGGCGCAGGTCACCCCTCCCTGGCTTTTGGTTGAGAGACACGGTGCCTGCGTTATCAGACAGGAGCAGCGGATGCAGGGCGCGGTTTTCTCCCGCGAACCCAGAGAATGTGATTGCCGCCATTGTTCAGCTCATTCGCTATGCGTCACTGGCCAGGCATCTGTGATGGCGCGGACATCAGCTGCGTGGCCATCAGCTTTTTCTGCCAGCTCTTGATAGTCTCGGCTGCAGTCAGCGAATAGCTCGTTGACTGCAGTGGCGTACTCAGCGACGGCGGCGGGGGGAGCGTCAGCGATGCGGCGGGCGGCGTCGGAGAGTTGTGCGCGCAGGCGCTCAGACTCAGTGCGAGCAGCGTCAGCGTTGCGGCGAAGAACAGATGCGCGGGCGGTTGCGGCATTGATGGCCTCCTGGTA
>LNAP01002821.1_pt1 | contig 23652 bp, 22 predicted proteins | sample 602601 | NCBI WGS metagenome assembly LNAP01 (sample SAMN02440304, study PRJNA202911) | soil metagenome | biome: Subtropical and temperate rainforests or woodlands; isolation source: soil samples (1 kg each in a 20% v/v slurry with milli Q water) were... ...
ACGCCGGACACCCTGGCGGACGCCAATCGCATGGCTGAGACGGCGGGATGACGGACATCCTGACTCGCCGCATCGCCGCCGACCTGCAGACCCGTCTGGGCAAGCCCTTCGTAGTGGAAAACAAGCCGGGCGCGACGGGCCAGATCGCCACCGAATACGTGTCGCGGCAGAAGCCGGACGGCTACACCGTGCTGGTGGGCGCCACCAGCGGCGAGTTCGACGCCGAGGCGGAGCACCTTGGCGAGGCCGAGGTTCAGGCCTTCGAGACCGAAGGCCTGATCGGCAGTGGAGCCGCTGCCGCCGTCCTCTCCTATCTCTTTCACCGCATCGAGGACCGGTTCGATGGGCGGCCCACCCTGGTCATCGTCGACGAAGGATGGCTCGCCCTCGACGATCCCGGATTTGCCGGGCAGCTGCGCGAATGGCTGAAGACGCTGCGCAAGAAGAACGCATCCGTCCTCTTCGCCACGCAGTCGCTGGCCGACATCGACGGCAGCGCCATCGCACCGGCCATCATCGAAAGCTGCCCGACTCGACTCTTCCTGCCGAATGAGCGGGCGCTCGAGCCGCAGATTGCTGCGATCTACCGGCGCTTCGGCCTGAACGACCGGCAGATCGAGATCCTGAGCCGCGCGACGCCCAAGCGTGACTACTACTGCCAGTCGCGTCGCGGCAACCGGCTGTTCGAGCTTGGTCTCTCGGAAGTGGCGCTGGCCTTCACCGCCGCCTCGTCAAAGTCCGATCAGGCCGCCATCGCTGAGACGCTCTCCGAGCATCGCGCCGATGGCTTCGCCGCCGCCTGGCTGCACCGCAAGGGCCTCGACTGGGCCGCCATCCTGCTCACCACCCCAGAGGAGACTTCCGATGACCGCTAATCGTGTTCGCACATTGCTCGCCACCGTCTCGCTCACGGCAGCGCTCGCCGCAGGTGTTCCGGCGCGCGCGCAGATGACCGTCTTCGATCCCAGCAACTACAGCCAGAACCTGCTCACGGCCGCGCGCACATTGCAGCAGGTCAACAACGGGATCCAGAGCCTGCAGAACGAGGCGATGTTTCTCCTCAACCAGGCCCGGAATCTGGCAAGCCTGCCCTATTCGTCATTGGCGCAGCTTCAGCAATCGATCGGGCAGACCCGGCAGCTGCTCAACCAGGCGCAGCGCATCGCCTACGATGTCACCTCGATTGATCAGGCTTTTACCCACACCTATCCGCAAGGCTACACGGCCTCGACGTCCTCGCCCCAATTGCTCGCGGACGCCCAGATGCGCTGGCAGAACTCGCTGGCAGGTTTTCAGGACGCCATGCGCGTGCAGGCCGGTGTCGTCGGCAATCTCGATCGCACACGGGCGGAGATCGACGCCCTGGTGTCGTCGAGCCAGTCCGCGACGGGTGCGCTACAGGCCGCCCAGTCCGGCAACCAGCTCATTGCGCTGCAGACGAATCAGCTTGCCGATCTCACCGCCGTCATGACGTCGATCGCGCGCGCCCAGAGCTTGGAAAGCGCCCGTGCTGTGGCAAGCCAAGCCCAGGCCCGCGAGCAGCTGCAGCGCTTCCTCGACTACGGATCAGGCTATCAGGCGCAGACCGCCCGCATGTTCCGCTAACGCGCACCCCGGTGGGAAGGTTATGGGCGGCACGGGCGTCATCGATCGCTTCCTGGGCACTTTCGCCCAGTACATCGACTCGGGCTTCGGCCTCATCCAAGGCGACGTCCACTGGCTGGCCGGCGTGCTGATCGTGATCGACGTCACCTTGGCGGCGTTGTTCTGGGCCTTCTCGCCCGATGAAGAGATCCTCACCCGCCTGATCCGCAAGACCCTTTATGTCGGCGTTTTCGCCTTCATCATCGGGAACTACAACAATCTCGCCTCGATCATCTTCAATTCCTTCGCCGGCCTCGGGCTGATCGCCGGAGGCGGCACGATCAGTGCCGCCCAGCTCCTTCAGCCCGGACGGCTGGCTCAGGTCGGCATCGATGCTGGCAAGCCGATCCTGGATTCGATTTCCGGATTGATGGGCTTCGTCAGCTTCTTCGACAATTTCGTCCAGATCGTCATCCTGCTGATCGCCTGGCTGATCGTCGTCATCAGCTTCTTCATCATGGCGATCCAGCTCTTCGTCAGCCTGATCGAATTCAAGCTGACCACGCTGGCCGGATTCATCCTGGTCCCGTTCGGCCTCTTCAACCGCACTGCCTTCCTGGCCGAGAAGGTTTTGGGCAACGTGTTCTCAAGCGGCGTGAAGGTGCTGGTTCTGGCCGTGATTGTAGGTATCGGCTCGACGATCTTCGGCCAGTTCACCAGCGGCTTCAATAATCCGCCCACCATCGACGATGCGCTGACACTGATCCTGGCGGCCCTGGCGTTGCTCGGTCTCTCGATCTTTGGCACCGGCGTCGCGAACGGCTTGGTGGCCGGCGGTCCGCAGCTCGGTACCGGCGCGGCTGTTGGCACGGGACTGGCAGCCGCCGGCGCCGGTGCAGGCGGTGCGTTCTTGGCCGCTTCAGCAGCGGCTTCGGCTGCCTTGCGCTCGGCTTCGGCGCGCTCCTTGGCGTCGATTTCTTCCTGACGCTTGCGGGCGATTTCCTCGTCGCGTGCACGGTCCTTTTCGGCCAGTGCGCGCTGCTCGTCCAGATTGCGCTGGCGGGATTCCTCCAGCTTGCGCAGGATGTCGGCGCGCTCTTCATCCGCCGTCATCGGCTTGCCGCTGGCGTCCTTCATGTAGGTGCGCTTCTGGCGCACTTCCACGTTGACAGTGGTCTTGCTGCGGCCGGCGCTGACGGTCACTTCCTGCAACTTGCGACGGTTGAGGGTGATCTTCTTGGCGGCGTCGTCGGTGCTCTCGACGGGCTGCTCGGTCTTGCCGTGCGAACGACGAAGGAAGCCCAGGAGCTTCACCTTCTCGGTGCTGGTCACGACCTGGTCGGGACCGCTGAACTTCATGCCGGCTTCGGCAAGTTGAACAAGCAGTTTATCGACCGGGGTGTTGACCAGTTCGGCAAGCTTGCGGATGGTGGTTTGCTGCGACATTCGGATCCTATGATCTGGTTGGCGCTCCCTCGAAACGTGCGAAGGCAGCGCGGAGTCTAAGCCCTGAGCGGGTCAGGGCACTGTTCATCGCTGGCTCATTCGCCGCGCTCCAGGCGGGCGATCTCCTCGGCTCGGGCGGCCAGGATCAGGGCGGCGGCGCGCTCCTGGTCCAGGTCCTCGATACCGAACTCGAGGATCTCGTCGGCGGCCAGGTCCGACAGGTCCTCACTGGTACGCACGCCGTGACCGGCCAGGGCGTAGGCAGTTGCCTCGTCCATGCCTTCCAGGGCGAGCAGGTCGTCCGACGGCGAACCGTCTTCCAGACCTTCTTCCACCGCCAGCGCCTCGTTCAGCAGCGCATCGCGGGCACGGGCACGCAGTTCTTCGACGATGTCTTCGTCGAAGCCTTCCACGGCCAGCAGTTCGCCGACCGGGACGTAGGCGATTTCTTCCACGGTGTTGAAGCCTTCGGTCACCAGGATGGCGGCGATTTCTTCATCCACTTCCAGCTTGTCCATGAACAGCTGACGGGCAACGCCCTGCTCTGCCTCGGACTTGGCGGTCACCTGGTCCTGGGTCATCACATTGAGCTGCCACCCGGTCAGGCGACTGGCAAGACGGACGTTCTGGCCGCCCTTGCCGATCGCCTGGGCCAGGCGCTCTTCAGCGACGGCCAGGTCCATGGAATGCTTTTCTTCGTCGACGATGATCGACTGCACTTCGGCCGGCGCCATCGCGTTGATGACGAAGTTGGCCGGGTTCTCGTTCCACAGCACGATGTCCACGCGCTCACCGTTGAGCTCGTTGGACACGGCCTGGACGCGCGAACCGCGCATGCCGATGCAGGCACCGATCGGATCGGTACGCGAATCGTGGGCCAGCACGGCGATCTTGGCGCGGTCGCCCGGGTCACGTGCACAGGCCTTGATCTCGACCAGGCCCTGGCCGACTTCCGGCACTTCGAGCTTGAACAGTTCGATCATGAATTCCGGGGCGGCGCGGCTGATGAACAGCTGCGGGCCACGCGGTTCCGAACGGACTTCGGCCAGGTAACCGCGGACGCGGTCGCCGGCGCGCAGGACGTCGCGCGGGATGCCCTTGTCCTTCGGGATGAAGGCTTCGGCGTTGCCACCGAGGTCGACATAGATGTTGCCGCGCTCGGCGCGCTTGACCACACCGGTGACCAGTTCGCCGACGCGGTCCTTCCAGGCATCCACGACCTGCTGGCGCTCGGCTTCGCGCACGCGCTGGACGATGACCTGCTTGGCAGCCTGGGCAGCAATGCGGCCGAAGTCGGGGTTTTCGATCTGTTCTTCGATGTAATCGCCAACTTCGACGCCTTCGGCCTCGTCGATGGCATCCATCAGGCGGATCTGGCGGTCCGGGGACTCCATGACCACGTCATCGGCCACCACTTCCCAGCGGCGGAAGGTTTCGTAGTTGCCGTCCTTGTGGTCGATCGACACACGGGCCAGCACTTCTTCGTCGGGGTAGCGCTTCTTCGCAGCCGACGCCAGTGCTGCCTCGATGGCATCGAAGATCACTTCACGCGGAACGCCCTTTTCATTGGCGACCGCATCCACTACCAGCAAAAGTTCCTTGCTCATTGGCTCACTCCGCGCGCGGCTTTTTAGCCGCCGGCTCGTTGGATGGTTTCTTGTTCGCCTTGCCACCCTGCTTGGGTGCCGGGCCAGTCGGTTTGGTCGGAGCGAGGCCGAGGGCGGCCCAGTCCGGCATGATGCGTGCCTTGTCGATATTCTCGACGTCGGCGGTGAACGGGGCGTTGTCGACCTTGAAGGTGACGGTACCCTGCTCATTGTCTACAGCGAGAATCTCGCCCTGCAGGCGACGTCGGCCGTCCTGCGGAAGCTTGAGCGTGACCTTGGCGGATTCGCCGATGGCACGCTCGAATTGTTCTGCGGTGAACAGCGGGCGATCCACACCGGGAGACGAAACTTCCAGGGTGTAATTGGCGCTGATCGGGTCTTCGACGTCCAGTTGCGCGGACACTTCGCGGCTGACGCGTTCGCAGTCGTCGATGTTGACGATACGCTCGGGCTGTTCGGCCAGCGGCACGTCGATGTAGAGGCGCAGCGTCGCACCACCCGGGGCAGTGAGATATTCCACGCCCAGCAGCTCCAGACCCAGCGACTGAACGGTGGGGGCGAGCAGATTCGCGATTTCGGTTGCCTTGTCGCTCACAGTCGGCCTTGATTCGTTGAAAGAGATACGGTTTGGCCAGTCACGCTGGCCGGGCTCTACTGAACATGTTCCGGAAACAACAAAGGGCCCGCTGGGCCCCTTGTCCGGTACAACTCCGGTCATGCTGGATTCCGGTAGCGGGAACACACGCGGTGTGTGTTCCTGCGAGCCCAGCCTTCCGGGGGGTCACGGCGGCCTGGGTACAGGGTGCCGTTCCTGGAAGCCGGTCGCGGGCCGCATTCATATCCGTTGAAAGGATACGCATGGACAGTCCGCTAAGCCGCTGATGATAGCCGTTGCACCGCGCTGGTGCAATGGCTGGGGGTTTCTGCCGGGTGGCTATTGCGAAAGCTGAACAGGCCTTGGTCTGCTTCTGGCGCGTAGATCAAAGGCGGAGCTGGCTGCCTGCGTCGAGGGCACCGGTGCGGGTGGGTTGGCGGGACACGCCGCAAGTACGTCCCTGTAGGCTCGTTCGCGCCATCCATGGCGCTCTACGGTCCCGCCAACCCACACGCACCGGCACCTGGATGCATATGGGCCAGTCACTGAGATCAAACAAGGCAGCGCTACGCGTCAAATGGCCAAGCCAGATCCCTGCCCCGCCCCGCACCACCACCAACTCAATCAACCCAAACAACACACCCGACCAAACTCAGCACCGCACGGCGAAAGAGAGCAAAGCAGAGCCGGCCGTTGATCTTCGTTGCACACCGACACTCTATGGAGGCGCTGGCATGGGTGGGATTGCGGGGCCCTCCAGCGCATGGATGCGCTGGCGGAGCTTACAAGGACGTACTTGCAGCGTGCCCCGCGAGCCCACCCATGCCAGCGCCCTCCCAGATGCCGGCACACCGAATTTGATCTGGCTCTGGCTTCAGCGGTTGCTTTCGCTTTTGCACTTGCCTCGAAAAAACAAACCAAACCCCACAACGAAAAAAGCGACCCCGTTTCCGGAATCGCTTCTTCGTCTACTGCATCTGCACTGCAGATTTTCTGTGGTAGCGGGGGCAGGATTTGAACCTGCGACCTTCGGGTTATGAGCCCGACGAGCTGCCAGACTGCTCCACCCCGCAGCAGAAGCGGAATTGTAAGGGAGTTTTCATTCCCGTGCAACCCCTTGGTGAAACATATCGTCCGGCGTCCAGGAAAGGCAGCCGACCAACGGTCGGTTCTACCGGGCAACCGCAACGTCCGGAGCAGCCGTCCGGTCAGCTCTACCGCAACGTGTGAAGCAGCCGACCAACGGTCGGCTCTACCCGCAACGTGCGAAGCAACCGACTGACAGTCGGCTCTACCGAAACGTCCGGAGCAGCCGGAGCAGCCGACCAACGCCCTGGGCGTACAACGAAAAAAGCGACCCCGTTTCCGGAGTCGCTTGATTCGTCCACTGTCTCCGGCTTGCACCGGAGCTATATGGTAGCGGGGGCAGGATTTGAACCTGCGACCTTCGGGTTATGAGCCCGACGAGCTGCCAGACTGCTCCACCCCGCATCAAAAGCGTATGAGCCGGTGTACCAACCAACGGTGGGTACCTTGCAACGATCTTCTGGCGAAACCGCTGCAGCAACAACTCAGGAAACGAATATTACACGATTTGCGCAGTTTTGTATCGTTTTTTACGCAAGATGTGCAAATGCCTGCTGGCACCACACCATGATCGGGTTCCACGACAGGCCCAAGGCCAGCAGCGCCAAGGCATTCACGCCCAGCACCACGCCCAGCACACGGTCGTTGTTGGCCGGCAGCGGCTCGCCCACCGGCTCATCGAAGTACATGACCTTGATGACACGCAGGTAGTAGAAGCAACCGACCACCGCGCACAGCACGCCCAGGATCGCCAACCACAGCATGCCGCCGTTGATCGCCGCGCCCAGCACCGCCAGCTTGGTCCAGAAGCCCAGGAACGGCGGGATACCGGCCATCGACGCCATGATGCACAGCACCAGGCCGGCCATCCACGGGTTGCGGGCGTTCAGACCCTTGAAGTCGTCGATGTTCTCCGCTTCAAAGCCGCTGCGCGACAGCGCGATGATCGCGCCGAAGCCGGCGGTCGACATGATCGCGTAGCTCAGGGCATAGAACAGCGCCGCCGCGTACCCCTGCTCGCCACCGCCGGCAATGCCCAGCAGCAGGAAGCCTATGTGCGACACCGTCGAGTACGCCAGCATGCGCTTCAGGTTGGTCTGCGCGATCGCCATCAGGTTGCCGATCACCAGCGACAGCGCCGCCAGACCACCAATCAGATACTTCCACTCGTCAGACAGCGGACCCACGCCCACTTCCAGCAGGCGGTAAGCCATGCCGAACGCGGCCAGCTTCGGCGCCGAGCTGATGAACAGCGCGATCGGCGCCGGTGCGCCCTGGTACACGTCGGGCAGCCACATGTGGAACGGCGCCGCGCCCAGCTTGAAGGCAACGCCGGCAATCATGAACACCGCGCCGGTCAGCAGCAGCACGCGCTCTTCCGAATGCGGAATGGCCGCGTGGATGACGTCCAGGTGCAGCGAACCGGTGGCGCCGTAGATCAGCGACATGCCGTACAGCAGCAGGCCCGAGGCCAGCGAACCCAGCACGATGTACTTCATCGCCGCTTCGGAGGCCAAGCCGTTCTCACGGTTGCTGGCCACCAGAGCGTACGAACACAGGGCCAGCAGTTCCAGGCCCAGGTACACCATCAACAGGCTGCCGGCCGACACCAGGATCATCATGCCGGCGGTGCCGAACAGGATCAGCACCGGAATCTCGCCCTGGTACAGCTTGCGCTCGCGCAGGTAGCTCCAGCCGTAGACCAGGGTCAGGCCACTGCACAGCACGATCACGGTCTTCATCACGTCCGCCGCGGTATCGCGGACGAACATGCCGTGGAAGACCTCGCCCTGCCCGCCCACTCCGGTGGCGAGCATGAACAGCACCGCGGCCAGCGCGGCGACCGACAGTAGGTGGGTCCAGATCTTGTTCTTCTCACTGATGAACAGATCCAGGATCAACAGGGCGAACGCACTACCAATCAGCACCAGCTCGGGAGCGAGCGGCGGCAGGTCGGCGGCGGTCAACGGCAACAGCGGCGAGGTGGTCATCATCAAATCCTGGAATCAATACTCTCGACGGCCCGATTACAGCAGCTTGCTGGATGCGATCTGCATCGCCAGCTTCGCGATCGAGGGCTCCATCAGGTCGGTCAGCGGCTTGGGGTACAGGCCCAGGGCAAGCGTGCCCACGGCAAATACACCCAACACCAGCCATTCGCGACCGTTGATGTCCTTCAGTTCGGCGACATGGGCATTGGCCACTTCACCGAAGAACACGCGCTTGTACAACCACAACGTATAGGCCGCCGTGATCACCAGGGTGCTTGCCGCACCCAGTGCCAGCCACGGATTGCGCTGGAAGCTGGCCATGATGATCATGAACTCACCGACGAAACCGCTGGTACCCGGCAGGCCGGCATTGGCCATGAAGAACAGCATGGCGAAGGTGGCAAACCACGGCATCACATTGACCACGCCGCCGTAATCGGCGATGCGGCGGCTGTGCATGCGGTCGTACAGCACGCCGACGCAGGAGAACATCGCACCGGACACGAAGCCGTGCGAAATCATCTGCACCATGGCGCCCTGCAGGCCCAGGCGGGCCGCGTCGGGGTTGCCGGCATCACGTACCAGCCACAGCGCAATGAAGGTGCCCAGGGTGACAAAGCCCATGTGCGCGATCGACGAATAGGCGATCAGCTTCTTCATGTCGTCCTGCACCAGGGCGACCAGGCCGACGTAGATCACCGCGATCAGCGACAGCGTGATCACCAGCCATGCCCATTCCTGCGATGCGTCCGGGACGATCGGCAGGTTGAAGCGCAGGAAGCCGTAGCCACCGATCTTCAGGGCGATGGCGGCCAGGATCACCGAACCGGCGGTGGGTGCTTCGACGTGGGCGTCCGGCAGCCAGGTGTGCACCGGGAACATCGGCACCTTGACCGCGAAGGCGATCAGGAAGGCGAAGAAGATCCAGGTCTGTTCCTTGCCCGACAGCTGCAGCTGGTACAGGTCGGCCAGCTGGAAGCTGCCGCCCTTCAGGTACAGGTAGATCAGGGCCACCAGCATCAGCACCGAGCCGAGGAAGGTGTACAGGAAGAACTTCAGCGCGGCGTAGATGCGACGCGGACCACCCCAGACACCGATGATCAGGAACATCGGGATCAGCATGGCTTCGAAGAACACGTAGAACAGCATCGCGTCGGTTGCCGCGAAGATGCCCACCGTGACGCCTTCCAGGATCAGGAAGGCGGCCACGTACTGGTTGACGCGCTTGTCGATGGCGCTCCAGGCGCCGATCAGGGCCAGCACCGACACCAGCGTGGTCAGCAGGATCAGCGCGATCGCGATGCCGTCCACACCCAGGTTGTAGCCGATCTTGTAGGCGGGGATCCAGGCGCGGGTTTCGACGAACTGCAGCGCGTCGTTCCCCACGTCATAGCCGCTGAGCAGCGACAGGCTGGCCACGAAGGTCAGCACCGCTACGCCCAGCGACGCCCAGCGGGCGGTTTGGGCGTCACGGATGGCAAGGATCAAGGCACCGCCGAGGATCGGCAGCCAGATGAGAACACTGAGTAGGGGCCAGTTCGACACGTCTTCTTATTCCGTACAGGTCATCAACGCAGGTAATGCATCAGGACGCCCAGAAGGGCAATCAGGCCGATGATCATCGCGAAGGCGTAGTGATAGAGGAAACCGGATTGGGTGCGACGCAGCAGGTTGGCCGCCAGATCGATCAGGCGAGCCGAACCGTTGACCACCACACCATCGACGATGTTCGTGTCGATCGCGCGCGAAACCTTACCCAGCTTGATGCCGCCACCGGCGAAGCCGCCGATCCACAGCTTGTCGAAGCCGTACTTGTTCTCCAGCACCGATACCAGCGGCGCGAAGGTCGTGCGGGCCTTGCCCGCCAGCTCCGGCTTCCACAGGTAGAACAGCACCGCCAGCAGGAAGCCGGCCACGGTCAGGAAGAAGGCCGGGGCCATCATGCCGTGCAGCGCGAACGCGACCGGGCCGTGGAACTCTTCGGCCAGCGCACCGATGGTGTCACGGGACGGGTTGTAGAAGTCCACGATGCCGGTGAAGAACGAATGCACCTGGCCCGGGATCGCGTGCTCGGCATGCGCGCCCTTCCAGTCCGTGCCGTACAGCATCGGACCGATGCCGAAGAAGCCGATCACGATCGAGGGGATCGCCAGCAGGATCAGCGGCAGCGTTACCACCCACGGGGTTTCGTGCGGCTCATGCGGACCGTGGCCATGGCCGTGGTCGTCATGGTGCGCGTCACCGTGGTGGGCATCGGCAGCATGGGCATCGACCGCATGCGCGTCGGCATGGTGATCGTCATGGCCATGGGCGTGATCGTCATGCGCGTCGCGGAAGCGTTCCTTGCCATGGAAGGTCAGGAACAGCAGGCGGAAGCTGTAGAAGCTGGTCACGATGACGCCGCCCAGCACCGCCCAGTAGCCGTAGGTGGCCACCCAGCTATGCGACACGTGCGCGTGGTGCTGCGCCGCCTCGATGATGGTGTCCTTGGAGTAGAAGCCGGAGAAGAACGGCGTACCCACCAGGGCCAGCGTGCCGATCCACATGGTCACGAAGGTGATCGGCATGTACTTGCGCAGGCCGCCCATCTTGCGCATGTCCTGCTCGTGGTGCATCGCGATGATGACCGAGCCGGCACCCAGGAACAGCAGCGCCTTGAAGAAGGCGTGGGTCATCAGGTGGAACACGGCGGCCGAATAGGCCGACACACCCAGCGCCACGGTCATGTAGCCCAGCTGGGACAGCGTGGAGTACGCGACGACGCGTTTGATGTCGTTCTGCACAATGCCGATCAGGCCGGTGAAGAACGCGGTGGTGGCACCGATGAACAGCACGAAGTTCAGCGCGGTCTGCGACAGCTCGAACAACGGCGACATGCGGGTGACCATGAAGATACCCGCGGTCACCATGGTGGCGGCGTGGATCAGGGCCGAGATCGGGGTCGGGCCTTCCATCGAGTCCGGCAGCCACACGTGCAGCGGCACCTGGGCGGACTTGCCCATTGCACCGATGAACAGGCAGATGCAGATGATGGTGGCGATGGACCAGATCACCGGGGCGTCCAGCACCTGGAACGAGGTGCCGAACAGGGTGATCGCGCCGGACCAGATCTGCATCTGCGCCTGCGGGCTGCCCAGGATCGGCGCATTGGCGAACACGGTGGCGTAGTCCAGCGAACCGAACACCCACAACACGCCGGCGATGCCCAGGATGAAGCCGAAGTCACCCACGCGGTTGACCAGGAACGCCTTCATGTTGGCGAAGATCGCGGTCGGCCGCTTGAACCAGAAACCGATCAGCAGGTACGACACCAGGCCCACTGCTTCCCAGCCGAAGAACAGCTGCAGGAAGTTGTTGCTCATCACCAGGGTGAGCATGGAGAAGGTGAACAGCGAGATGTAGCTGAAGAACCGCTGGTAGCCCGGGTCATCCTGCATGTAGCCGATGGTGTACACGTGCACCAGGAACGACACGAAGGTCACCACGACCATCATCATGGCGGTCAGCTTGTCGATCATGAAACCGACATGCGCCGAGTACTGGCCGACTTCGAAGAACGTATAGATGTTCTCGTTGTACGGCTGTGCGCCGCCCCACAGCAGCATGTACAGCACGTAGCTGGACATGATGCAGCTGGCGCCGACACCCAGGATGGTGACCGTCTGTGCGCCGATGCGACCGACCTGCCGACCGAACAGGCCAGCGATGATGCTGCCGATCAGCGGTGCAAGCACCACTGCGATCAACAGACTCTTGGAGAGAGTGATTTCCATCTACGGATCAGCCCTTCAGCGAGTCGACTTCGCCGACATTGATGGTGCGGCGATTACGGAACAGGGTTACCAGGATCGCAAGACCGATCGCGGCCTCGGCCGCGGCAACGGTGAGGATGAAGAACACGAACAGCTGGCCGGCCGTGTCACCCAGTTCCCGCGAGAACCCGACGAAATTGATGTTGACCGACAGCAGCATCAGCTCGACCGACATCAGCAGCACGATGATGTTCTTGCGGTTGAGGAAGATGCCGGCGAGGCTGATGCAGAACAGCAGCGCGCCCAGTGCCAGGATATGGCCGAGGGTGATCATGGCGTTGCCTCCTCGTCGCTGGACGGCTTGGTGTTGGTGTGGACCACCGGCTTTTCGACAGCCATCTTGACCACGCGCAGACGGTCGCTGCCCTTGACCATGGTCTGCTCGTTCGGGTTCTGGGTCTTCAGGCCGGTGCGGCGACGCAGGGTCAGCATCACGGCGGCAACCACGGCCACGGTCAGGATGACGGCGGCGAACTCGAACGGCAGCAGGTATTCGGTGAACAGGCTGCGGGCCAGCCAGGTGATGTTGGAGCTGTCGGCCGCCAGTGCGGCGGCGTTGTCGGCCGGGAACGGGTTGACCGCCCTGCCCTTCACCCCGATCAGCACCAGCATCTGCACCAGCATGGTGACCGCGACCACCAGGCCGATCGGCAGGTAACGTACCCAGCCTTCGCGCAGGTTGGTGGCATCGATGTCGAGCATCATCACCACGAACAGGAACAACACCATGACCGCGCCGACGTACACCAGCACCAGGGCCACGCCGAGGAACTCAGCGCCGACCAGGATCCAGATGCAGGCCACGGAGAAGAAGGTCAGGATCAGGTTCAATACGGCGTAGACCGGATTGCGCACGCTGATCACCGCCGCGGCGGAAATGCCCGCCACGATGGAGAAGACCCAGAAACTGATATTTACCCAATCCATCATTCGACCTCAGCGGAAAGCGGCATCGGCGGCGCGACGCTCGGCGATTTCGGCTTCAAGCCGATCCCCGATGGCCAGCAGCTGCGGCTTGGTAACGATGTTCTCGCCACGATTCTCGAAGTGGTACTCGAGGATGTGGGTCTCGACGATCGAGTCCACCGGGCAGCTTTCTTCACAGAAGCCGCAGAAGATGCACTTGAACAGATCGATGTCGTAACGGGTGGTACGGCGGCTGCCGTCCTCGCGCTTGGCCGAATCGATGGTGATGGCCAGTGCCGGGCACACCGCTTCGCACAGCTTGCAGGCGATGCAGCGCTCTTCCCCGTTGGGGTAGCGACGCAGCGCATGCAGGCCACGGAAACGCGGCGACTGCGGGAACTTCTCCATCGGGTACATCAGCGTGTACTTGGGCTTGAAGGCGTACTTCAGGGTCAACCACAGACCGCCGAGCAGCTCGAGCAGCAGCAGGCTTTTGAAGTAATGGGTAATTCGATTCATCACTTAGACGCCCTTCTGGATCACGCCGTAGAACACCATCACCGCCGTCACTGCAATCCAGAGGATGGTGAGGGGGATGAAGACCTTCCAGCCCAGACGCATGATCTGGTCATAACGGAAGCGCGGGAAGCTGGCACGGAACCAGATGTAGGCGCTGGCGAAGAAGAACACCTTCAGCAGCAGCCACGGCCAACCGCCCTTCCACAGCCAGTCGATCCACGGCGAGATGTCCGCGTTGACCCAGCCCTGGATGGGGCTCAGCCAGCCACCGAGGAAGAAGATCGAGATCAGGAAGCTGATCAGGATCATGTTGGCGTATTCGGCCAGGAAGAACAGCGCGAACGCACCACCGGAGTACTCGACCATGTGGCCGGCCACGATTTCCGATTCGCCTTCCACCACGTCGAACGGCGCGCGGTTGGTTTCGGCAACGCCGGACACCCAGTACACGATGAACAACGGGAACAGCGGCAGCAGGAACCAGTCGAAGAAGCCGGAGCTGCCGGCCTGGGCCATCACGATGCTGCTCAGGTTCAAGCTGCCCGAAGCGATCATCACGCCGACCAGGGCAAAGCCCATCGCGATTTCGTAGCTGATCATCTGCGCCGAGGCGCGCATCGCACCCAGGAAGGCGTACTTGGAGTTGGAGGCCCAGCCCGCCAGGATGATGCCGTACACGCCCAGCGAGGTCATCGCCAGCAGGTACAGCAGGCCGGCATTGGCGTTGGACAGCACGATCTTGGCGTCGAAGGGAATCACCGACCAGGCCGCGAAGGCCGGGCCGAGCGTGATCAGCGGCGCAAGGATGAACATCGCCTTGTGCGAGCTGGCCGGCTGGATGATTTCCTTGAACAGCAGTTTGAAGACGTCGGCGAAGGCCTGGAAGATGCCCATGCCGACATACATCGGACCATGGCGGACATGCATCCAGCCGATCAGCTTGCGTTCCCAGACCACGAAGAACGCCACCGAAATGATCACCGGCATGGCGATCACCAGGATCTTCAGGATGATCCAGAGCAGCGCGCCGATGTCGCCCAGTGACAGCAGCCACTGGTGCAGCGGGTCGACCGCGTTCAACAGCAATTCGTTCATGCAGCCACCACCGTTACGCGAGCGGCACCCAGCGGTGCGGTTGCACCGTGGCCCGATTCAATCCAGACCGAACCCGCGGCGACGCGGGCGTCGACCACCACCGGCAGAGTGGCGCGACCGGCATCGGTGCCGACCTTGGCCATCTGCCCTTCGGCCAACTGCAGGCGGGCGGCATCAGCGGTGTTGAGCACGATGCGCGGCGCAGTGTTGAGCGGATGCGACTGCAGCGCCTGGGCGCGACGGACCACCGCATCGGTGCGGTAGATCGCGGCGGTCGAAGTCACTTCCAGACCCTCGCCTGCCAGCGGCGTTGCGGCCGAGGCGGCCACGGTGACGCTGACCGGGGCCAGGCTGGCGCGCAGGCCGGCCAGATCGGTGAACTCGAAACCGGCCAGCGACAGCTCGCCGCCCAGTGCACGCAGCACGCGCCAGCCTTCACGCGCCTCGCCCGGCAGCTTGCCGCCGGCACGGGCCGACTGCTCGCGACCATCGAGGTTGGTCAGGGTGGCGTCCACTTCCGGCAGCGCGCCGATCGGCAGGATCACGTCGGCGACGTCGCGGGTGGAGGCACAGGCGAACTGGCTGAAGGCCACCACCTGCGCACCAGCCAGTGCCTTGCGGGCAGCGGCGGCGTCGGCGAAGTCCAGGCCCGGCTCGATGCCGTAGATGGCATAGGCCTTGCGCGGCTGGGCCAGCATCGCGTTGACGTCCTTGCCGGCCGGCAGCACGCCGGCGCGGGACAGGCCCACGGCATTGGCACCCTGCGGGATACGGCACAGCTTGGCACCGGTGGCGGCGGCGAAATCACGCGCCGCGGCGCGGATCGCAGCAGCCTGCGGGTGGTTTTCGGCGATGCCACCGACGATCAGCACGGCGTTGCCGGCCGAGGCGCTGACGGCATCACGCAGCGCGGCAGAACCCAGCGCCTCGATGAAGGCCGACGGGGCAACGATCTGCTTGCTGGCCAGCTTGAACGCGAAGTCGAAGTCCACCGGGTTGACGGCGTGGATCTTGGCGTTGCGCGTGGTCTGCGCCTTGCGCAGGCGGGCATGCAGCAGCGGCAGTTCGTGGCGGATGTTGCTGCCCAGAACGACGATGCTGTCGGCGGCTTCGATCTCGGCCAGCGGCAGGCCGAACACTTCGGCGGTGGCGGCGTCGGAGAAGTCGCGGTTGTTGATGCGGTGGTCGATGTTGGTGGTGCCCAGGCCGGCGGCGAGACGGGCCAGCAGTGCGCCCTCCTCGTTCGAGGCCGACGGGTGCACCAGCACGCCGAGGTCATCGCCCTGGTTGGCGGCGAAGATTTCCTTGGCAGCGGCCAGGCCTTCAGCCCAGCTCACTTCCTTCCACTCGCCATTGACCTTGCGCAGCGGCTTGACCGCACGGTCTTCGCTGTACAGGCCCTGGTGCGAATAGCGGTCGCGGTCGGACAGCCAGCATTCGTTGACCGACTCGTTGTCACGCGGCACAGCGCGCAGCACTTCGCCGCGACGCACGTGCAGGAACAGGTTCGAGCCCATCGCGTCGTGGTAGCCCAGCGACTCGCGCGCGGTCAGTTCCCACGGACGGGCGCGGAACTGGAACACCTTGTTGGTCAGCGCGCCGACCGGGCACACGTCGACGACGTTGCCGGACAGCTCGGTGGTCAGCGGCTTGCCGTCGTAGGTGCCGATCTGCAGGTTCTCACCGCGGTACATGCCACCCAGTTCGTAGGTACCGGCAACGTCGGCGGTGAAGCGGACGCAGCGGGTGCACTGGATGCAGCGGGTCATTTCAGTGGCGACCAGCGGACCGATGTCCTCGTCGGGCACCACGCGCTTGCGCTCATTGAAGCGGCTGACCGAACGGCCATAGCCCAGCGACACGTCCTGCAGCTCGCACTCGCCGCCCTGATCGCAGATCGGGCAATCCAGCGGGTGGTTGATCAGCAGGAATTCCATCACCGAGCGCTGGAACTTCAGCGCCTTTTCACTGCGGGTGGCGACCTTCATGCCATCCATGACGGGCGTGGCGCAGGCCGGTGCCGGCTTGGGCGACTTTTCCACGTCGACCAGGCACATGCGGCAGTTGGCCGCGATCGGCAGCTTCTCGTGGTAGCAGAAGCGCGGGATCGGGATGCCGGCCTTGTCGGCGGCCTGGATGATCATCGAGCCCTTGGGCACGACCAGGGACTGACCGTCGATTTCGACGGTGACATGTCCCTCGGGCACCACGGCCGGCGTCACGCCCGGATTGTTGGGTTGCGCGCTCATGCAGCGGCTGCCTCCACCTTCTTGCCGTCAACCATCGAATGACCGTTGACGATGTAGTACTCGAATTCGTCCCAGAACTGGCGTGGGCCATGCCGCCGCTTCACCGAACGCGCAGATGGTGTGGCCTTCGATCTGGCCGGCCACCGTCTTCAACTGATGCAGGTCTTCCATGGTGGCCTTGCCGGCGACGATGCGCTCGAGCACGCGATGCATCCAGCCGGTGCCTTCACGGCACGGGGTGCACTGGCCACAGGATTCCTTGTGGAAGAACTGGCTGATGCGGCAGGCGAACTTGACGCAGCAGACGCTGTCATCCAGCACCACGATGGCGCCCGACCCCAGACCGGTGCCCAGGGCACGCAGGGTGTCGTAGTCCATCTGCAGGCCCTTGAGCTCTTCGGCCTTCAGCACCGGCATCGAGACGCCGCCCGGGACCGCGCCCTTGAGCGTGCGGCCCGGCTTCAGACCACCGGCCATTTCCAGCAGGTCGTCGAAGGTGGTGCCCAGCGGCACTTCGAAGTTGCCACCCTTCTGCACGCAACCGGAGACCGAGAAGATCTTCGGGCCGCCGTTCTTGGTCAGGCTCAGGCCTGCGAACCATTCCGGGCCGTTGCGGATGATCGCCGGCACCGAGGCATACGTCTCGGTGTTGTTGATCGTCGACGGCTTGCCGTACAGGCCGAAGTTGGCCGGGAACGGTGGCTTGTAGCGCGGCTGGCCCTTCTTGCCTTCCAGCGATTCCATCAGCGCGGTTTCTTCGCCGCAGATGTAGGCGCCAGCGCCCAGCGCGCCGTAGATGTCGATGTCCACGCCGCTGCCAAGGATGTCCTTGCCCAGCCAGCCGTTCGCGTAGGCGTCGGCCAGGGCCTGCTCGAAGTTCTCGAACGGCTCGTGGTGGAACTCGCCACGCAGGTAGTTGTAGCCCACGGTCGAGCCGGTGGCGTAGCAGGCGATCGCCATGCCTTCCACGACCGAATGCGGGTTGTAACGCAGGATGTCGCGGTCCTTGCAGGTTCCCGGCTCGGATTCATCCGAGTTGCACAGGATGTACTTCTGCATGGTGCCCTTGGGCATGAAGGACCACTTCAGGCCGGTCGGGAAGCCGGCGCCACCGCGGCCGCGCAGATTGGACTGCTTGACCATCTCGATGACCTGCTCCGGCGAGATCTTCTCTTCGAGGATCTTGCGCAGGGCGGCGTAGCCACCGGTCTTGAGGTAGCTTTCATACGACCACGGGGTGTCGTAATGCAGGGTGGTGTAGACCACCTGGTGCGGCAACGGTGCGGGACCGACCGGACCACTGGGTGCGTGATGATGTGCCATGTCTTACTCCAACCCGTCCAGCAGCTCGTCGACTTTCTCGACGGTCAGGCGCTCGTGGTAATGGCCATTGATGACCATCATCGGCGCACCGGCGCAACCGGCCAGGCATTCTTCTTCACGCTTGAGGTAGACGCGGCCGTCGGCGGTCGATTGACCGGTCTTGCAGCCGAGCTTCTTCTCGGCGTGCGCGACCAGGTCTTCGGCACCGTTCAACCAGCAGCTGATGTTGGTGCAGAAGGCGACGTTGTGGCGGCCGACCTTCTCCAGTTCGAACATCGAGTAGAAGCTGGCGACCTCGTAGGCCCACACCGGCGGCAGGTCCAGGTACTTGGCCACGCCGGCGATCAGCTCGTCGGTCAGCCAGCCCGCATTCTGTTCCTGTGCGGCGTGCAGGCCCTGCAGGACAGCCGAGCGCTTGCGATCCGGCGGGAACTTGGCCAGCCAGTGATCGATGTGCGCACGGGTCTTGTCATTCAAGACCACCATCGGGTCGACGTCGCGCGCCGCCTCGAAATTACCTGTCGCCTTCATCGGCCGACCTCAGCGAATACGAAATCGTTAAAAACCAGAACCTGCAGCGCCGGCAGCAGCCGGCGGGTGTCAGGCATCGTGCAAGCGGATGCGATCACCGGTCCACCTCGCCGAACACCAGATCGTAGGTACCGATCATGGCCACCACGTCGGCGAGCATGTGCCCGCGCACGATCGAGTCGATCGAGGACAGATGGGCGAAGCCCGGCGCGCGCAGGTGCACGCGGAACGGCTTGTTGGCGCCATCGGACATCAGGTAGCAGCCGAACTCGCCCTTGGGCGCTTCGACGGCGGCGTAGGTTTCGCCGGCCGGGACGCAGTAGCCTTCACTGAACAGCTTGAAGTGATGGATCAACGCTTCCATGTCGTCCTTCATGTCTTCCCGGCTGGGCGGGGCGACCTTGAAGTTCTTCACCATCACCGGGCCCGGGTTGGCCTTCAGCCACGCCACGCACTGCTTGATGATGCGGTTGGATTCGCGCATTTCGGCCACGCGGCACAGGTAACGATCGTAGCAATCGCCTTCCTTGCCCAGCGGGATGTCGAACTCGACGGCGTCGTACTTGGCGTACGGCTGCTTCTTGCGCAGATCCCAGGCGATGCCCGAGCCGCGCAGCATCACGCCGGTCATGCCCCAGGCATGCGCCAGTTCGGGGGTGACCACGCCGATGCCGACGGTACGCTGCTTCCAGATGCGGTTGTCGGTGAGCAGGGTTTCGTACTCGTCGACACGCTTCGGGAATTCAACGGTGAAATTCTCGAGGAAATCGAGCAGCGAACCTTCGCGCGCGGCGTTGAGGTTCTTCAGGGCCTTGCCCTTGTGCCAGCGCGATTCGGTGTACTTGGGCATGCGGTCCGGCAGGTCGCGGTAGACGCCGCCCGGACGGTAGTACGCCGCGTGCATGCGTGCGCCGGAGACCGCTTCGTAGCAGTCCATCAGCTCTTCGCGTTCGCGGAAGGCGTACAGCATGACCGCCATCGCGCCCAGATCGAGCGCGTTGGAACCCAGCCACATCAGGTGGTTCAGGATGCGGGTGATTTCGTCGAACAGGGTGCGGATGTACTGCGCACGCTCCGGCGCTTCGATCCCCATCAGGGTTTCGATCGCGCGCACGTAGGCGTGCTCGTTGCACATCATCGACACGTAATCCAGGCGATCCATGTAGCCGATCGACTGGTTGAACGGCTTGGACTCGGCCAGCTTTTCGGTACCACGGTGCAGCAGGCCCACGTGGGGATCTGCACGCATGATGGTTTCGCCGTCCATTTCCAGGATCAGGCGCAGCACACCGTGCGCGGCCGGATGCTGGGGACCGAAGTTCATCGTGTAGTTGCGGATTTCCTGGCGCAGTTCCGCCGGGTTGCTCGCAAAGGCCTGGTGGGCCTGGGGTTCACGCTTGCTCAGATCAGCACTCACTTTACTGCCTCCGTCTGCGCGCTTTCGCCGGCAGCGGTCTGGAAACGGGCATCGTCACGGATCACGCGCGGCACGCCGACGCGCGGCTCCACCGAGGTCACCGGTTCGTAGATCACGCGCTTCTTTTCTTCGTCGTAGCGCACTTCGACGTTGCCGATCAGCGGGAAATCCTTGCGGAACGGATGGCCGACGAAGCCGTAGTCGGTCAGGATCCGGCGCAGGTCCGGGTGGCCTTCGAAGATCACGCCGAACAGGTCGAACGCTTCGCGCTCGAACCAGTTCAGGCCCGGCCATACATCGGTCAGCGAGGCGACCACCGGCAGTTCCTCATTCGGCGCAAAGCAACGGATGCGCATGGTGAGGTTGTGCTGGTAGGAACGCAGCTGGGCGACCACGGCGAAACGCTGCAGCGGGATCGGCTGCGGCTGGGCGCCATCGCTGGTTTCGCGGGTGGGGAATTCACCCCAGGCGAACCGGCCGACGGACTTGCCCTCGACGCCACGGCTGAAGCCCTGGGACGACACATCGGCCGTATCCCATTCGTCGCTGCCGTAGCCGAGGTAGTCCAGGCCGCACAGATCGACGGCCTGCTCGAAACCGAATACGTCGCGCAGCGCCAGAGCCGTGGCATGCCAGTCAGCGGCGGGCACTTCCAGCGTCACTTCGCCGCGGGGTTCGACCACGAAGACCTGCGCACCAGCAAAGTGTGCGGAGAGTCGGTCGATGAAGGAAGGTGCTTGCTCTGCCATGGGGGCTTGGCGTGCTCTAGTCAGGAGGGAGGTCAGCGGGCGATGGTCTGCGTACGCCAGATCTTCTTCTGCAACTGCAGGATCCCGTACACCAGCGCTTCGGCGGTTGGCGGGCAACCGGGGACATAGATGTCCACCGGCACCACGCGGTCACAGCCACGAACCACTGCATAGGAGTAGTGGTAGTAGCCGCCACCGTTGGCGCAGCTGCCCATGGAGATGACCCACTTGGGGTCCGGCATCTGGTCGTAGACCTTGCGCAGGGCCGGGGCCATCTTGTTGACCAGGGTGCCGGCCACGATCATCACGTCGGACTGACGCGGCGACGGGCGGAACACCACACCGTAACGGTCAAGATCCAGACGCGCGGCGCCGGCATGCATCATTTCGACCGCGCAGCAGGCCAGACCAAAGGTCATCGGCCACATCGAACCGGTACGTGCCCAGTTCAACAGCGCGTCGACGCTGGTGGTCAGGTAACCCTTTTCCAGCAGCGGGTTGTCGCCTTCGGGGCGCAGGATGTCGTCGACCCGCCCTTCCGGGACCGGGTTGTTCATCAGGCCATCGAGCGTCTGAATCACTCCCATTCCAGCGCTCCCTTCTTCCAGACGTAAATGAAACCGAGGAAAAGCATGCCTACGAAGAGGCCCATCGTGACCAGCGAGCGTGCGCCCAGTTCCATGAAGACCTGGGTCCACGGCACGATGAAGATGATTTCCAAGTCAAATACGATGAACTGGATCGCGATCAGGTAGTAGCGCACATCGAACTTCATGCGCGCGTCCTCGAAAGCCTCGAAGCCGCATTCGTACGGCGAGAGCTTTTTCAGATCAGGACGTCGTGGACCGAGGAATCGGCCAACCAGCATCAGCGAAACGCCGATACCGGTGGCAACGATCAGAAACAGCAGAGACGGCAAATATTCGGCCAGCACAGCGATTCTCTCTTGCCTCTGCCGCGACGCCTGCAGGCGTGTTGGCATGGGGGAGTGGACGGATACCGCTACCTGGCGCTTTGCGCGCCAGACGAACCCGCTTACAAACAAAATGGTGCCCAAGAGGGGACTCGAACCCCTACGACCTAAGTCGCTACCACCTCAAGGTAGTGCGTCTACCAATTCCGCCACCTGGGCTTACGTTCGCAAGGAGGGGTTTCCCTATCGGATTCCCTCAGTGCGCCGCATATTGTAACCGTCTTCAGCGAGTCTGGGTGCCTTCCGAAGGCTTTTCTTCACCAGATTTCGGCGTTTCCGCCTGAGCCGGCACAGTGGCCTGCGGAACCGACTGCTGCACAGCGGTTTCCGGGGCCTTGGGCACGGCCGGCAGCTCGCCCGCCGGGGCGGCCGGGGTCGTTGCGACCGGGGCCGACATCAAACCAAGATCCTGCTGGGTGGCCGGGCGCGAGCCATGGCTGGCGTACCAGGCCATGAACAGGCTGATGCCGAAGAACACCACGGCCAGCCACTTGGTCGACTTGGACAGGAAGTTGGACGCGCCACGCGCGCCAAAGACCGTGCCCGAGGCGCCGGCGCCGAAACCCGAGCCTGCGGCAGCACCGGAACCACGCTGCATCAGGATGAGCGCGATCATGGCAACGGCCACCAGCACGTAGACCACATTGAGGATCAACATCAGCATTTCGAATCCGTCCTCGGACATGTTCGTGCCGGCGGTTGGCCGGCAACATTACGAATTAGCGCCCGGCCGCCGCAGTGGCGATGGCCAGGAAGTCCGCGGCTACCAAGGAGGCGCCGCCCACCAGCCCACCATCGACATCGGGCTGCGCGAACAGTTCCCCTGCGTTGTCGGGCTTCACGCTGCCGCCGTACAGGATCGGCAACGAATCGGCGATTCTAGCATCCAGTTTGGCCACTTCGCCACGGATGAACGCATGGACCTGCTGGGCCTGCTCCTTGGAGGCGGTACGGCCGGTACCGATGGCCCAGACCGGCTCATAGGCGACAACGGCGTGCTGGAAGCCGGCCGGGCCGACCAGGGCAAGCACGGGGGCGAGCTGGGCGGCGATGACCTGCTCGGTCTGGCCGGCCTCGCGCTGCTCCAGGGTTTCGCCCACGCACAGCACGGGCGCCAGGCCGGCATGCAGGGCGGCGGCGAACTTGCGGGCAACCAGTTCGCTGGTTTCATTGTGGTACTGGCGGCGCTCGGAGTGGCCGACCAGGCCGAACCGGGCCCCGACTTCGGCCAGCATGGCGGCGGAGACCTCACCGGTGTAGGCGCCCTTTTCGTTGGAGCTGACATCCTGCGAGCCGAAGGCGATGGCCCGGCCCTCAAAGGCTTCGACCAGCTCGCCCAGGTACGGCAGCGGGGGCAGGATCACCACCTCGACGCCATCGACCGGGAGGCTGGCGACCAGGTCGCTGACCAGGTCGGTGGCGAATTGGCGGCTGCCGTGCAGCTTCCAGTTACCGGCGACGATCTTGCGGCGCATGCGGTGCTCCTTTGGGTATCAGCCGGCAATGATACCGGATGAAACGAAACGGCGTGGTTGCGAAAACGCTTACATTTCAAATGGATATTGGTTTGGGGTATGCGAACTGCGTGGATTCCGCTGCTATCGGGATGGGCTGGCGCGGGGGGGGGGGGGGGGGGCGGGGCGGGCGGGGGGGTCGTGGGGGGGGGGGGCGGGCCCCGCCGCCGCCCCCGCCACTCTCGTAGGAGTCCGCTCGCGGGTGATACTTTTGCTCTGATGCACGGGTACAGATCCAGAGCAAGAGCATCGCCC
>LNAP01007961.1_pt1 | contig 23651 bp, 22 predicted proteins | sample 602601 | NCBI WGS metagenome assembly LNAP01 (sample SAMN02440304, study PRJNA202911) | soil metagenome | biome: Subtropical and temperate rainforests or woodlands; isolation source: soil samples (1 kg each in a 20% v/v slurry with milli Q water) were... ...
TTCATGAGTGGACAAAACTCGCATTCAGGCGAGCTGAAACGCGGCCTGAAAAATCGCCATATTCAACTGATCGCCCTCGGTGGCGCGATCGGTACCGGGCTGTTCCTGGGCTCGGCCGGTGTACTGAAATCTGCCGGCCCGTCGATGATCCTCGGCTACGCCATCTGCGGCTTCATTGCCTTCATGATCATGCGCCAGCTCGGCGAAATGATTGTCGAAGAGCCTGTGGCGGGTTCCTTCAGCCACTTCGCCCATAAATACTGGGGCGGGTTCGCCGGCTTCCTGTCGGGCTGGAACTGCTGGATCCTGTACATCCTGGTGGGCATGTCGGAGCTGACTGCGGTCGGCAAATACATCCACTACTGGGCGCCACACATTCCGACCTGGGTCTCGGCCGCCGGCTTCTTCGTCCTGATCAACCTGATCAACCTGGCCAACGTCAAAGTCTTTGGCGAGGCCGAGTTCTGGTTCGCGATCATCAAGGTCGTGGCGATTGTCGGCATGATCGCGCTCGGCAGCTACCTGCTGGTCAGCGGCCACGGCGGCCCGCAAGCCTCGGTGACCAACCTGTGGGCCCACGGCGGTTTCTTCCCGAACGGGGTTAGCGGCCTGGTGATGGCCATGGCGATCATCATGTTCTCCTTCGGCGGCCTGGAAATGCTCGGTTTCACCGCAGCAGAAGCCGACAAGCCGAAAACCGTGATCCCGAAAGCCATCAACCAGGTGATCTACCGGATCCTGATTTTCTACATCGGTGCGCTGGTCATCCTGCTGTCGCTGACGCCATGGGACAGCCTGTTGGCGACCCTGAATGCGTCGGGTGATTCCTACAGCGGCAGCCCGTTCGTGCAAGTGTTCTCGATGCTTGGCAGCGACACCGCCGCACACATCCTCAACTTCGTGGTCCTGACGGCGGCGCTGTCGGTGTACAACAGCGGCACTTACTGCAACAGCCGGATGCTGCTGGGCATGGCCGAGCAGGGCGATGCGCCGAAAGCCTTGGCGAAAATCGACAAGCGCGGCGTGCCGGTGCGTTCGATCCTCGCTTCGGCGGCGGTGACGTTGATTGCGGTGTTGCTGAACTACCTGATCCCGCAAAACGCGCTGGAACTGCTGATGTCGCTGGTGGTTGCCACCCTGGTGATCAACTGGGCGATGATCAGCTTCTCGCATTTCAAGTTCCGCCAGCACATGGACAAGACCAAGCAGACGCCGCTATTCAAAGCCCTGTGGTACCCATACGGGAACTACGTCTGCCTGGCGTTCGTGGTGTTCATTCTCGGCGTAATGCTGTTGATCCCGGGCATCCAGATCTCGGTGTATGCGATTCCGGTTTGGGTCGCGTTCATGTGGGTGTGCTACGGGATCAAGAACAAGCGCAGCGCTCAGCATGCGTTGCAGGCTGCAAACGCGAAGTAAGCGCAGCGCGCAGAAACAACAAACCCGGCCATGTGCCGGGTTTGTCATTTTCAGGCTTCACACAACCCCCGTGTAGGAGTGAGCCTGCTCGCGATGGGGTCGTGTCAGGCAACAAAGATGTCGACTGACAACACTGCTATCGCGGGCAAGCCTCGCTCCTACAGGGACCGCATGCTTTCAGTTCATTCGCGGTATCCTGCGCGTTCTGAATACGGACGCTTTTCCATGCTGGTGATTTCCAACAATGTGCATCTGCCGGATGCCGAGATCGAGTTGACCGCCATCCGCGCGCAAGGCGCCGGTGGGCAGAACGTCAATAAGGTCTCCAGCGCCATGCACCTGCGCTTCGACATTCCGGCCTCGTCCTTGCCCGAGTTCTACAAGGAACGGCTGCTGGCGCTGCGTGACAGTCGCATCACCAGCGATGGCGTGTTGATTATCAAGGCCCAGCAATACCGCACGCAGGAAGCCAATCGCGCCGATGCGCTGGAGCGGCTGGTCGAGTTGATCCTCAGCGCCACCAAAGTCGAGAAGAAACGCCGCCCGACCAAGCCGACCCTCGGTTCGAAGAAGCGTCGGCTGGAATCCAAGACCAAGCGCGGCAGCATCAAGGCCGGGCGCGGCAAGATCGATTTCTAGCGAGCGTCGCGCCCTTCGCGGTACTTTTCACTCAAGTGCTTCGGCGCCTGCCGGTACAAATAAACGCTCAGCGCCAAACCGCTCAATGCAGCAATCGCGGCGAACAGGAAGATCGAGGCAAAGCCAAACCCTGCAGCAATCGCACCGGCCAGCGGCCCGGTAATCCCCAGCGACAAATCGATGAACAGCGAGTAAGCCCCGACCGCAGCACCGCGACTGGAGGCCGGCACCAGGTTGACCGCTTCCACGCCCAGCGCCGGGAACACCAGCGAGAAGCCGAAACCGCTCAATGCCGCACCGGCCAGTGCCCAATGTGCATCCGGCGCCAGCCACAGCAGCAGCAGCCCCAGGGTTTCCACCGACAGGCAGGCAATCGCCACGCGAAAGCCGCCGAGGCGGTTGATCAGGTTGCCGAACAGCAATCGCGCGCCGATGAAACTGGCGCCGAACAGGCTCAGGCACAGCACCGCGTTGTCCCAGTGCTGTGTGGCGTAATACAGCGTGATGAAGGTGGCGATGGTGCCGAATCCGATCGAGCCCAGGGCCAGGCCGCAACCATGGGGCAGCACCCGTCCCAGCACATGCATGAACGGCAGCCGTTCACCGACCACAATCGGCGCGGCGGTTTTTGGCCAGGCCAGTGCCAGGCCGAGGACGGCCAGCAGCACGATGCTCACGCCCATGCTCCACAAGCCCAGTTGACTGACCAGCAACACACCCAACGGCGCGCCGACTGCCAGTGCGCCGTAACTCGCTATGCCGTTCCAGGAGATGACTTTGGCGGTGTTCGCCGCGCCGACCCGGCCGATGCCCCAACCAATCGAGCCGGAGCCCACCAGGCTTTCCGCGCTGCCGAGCACCAGGCGGCCGATCAGCAGGCTGATCAGGCTCAGCATCGGCAGGCTTTGGGTCCAGGCTGAAATCAGCATGAACACGCCGCTCAAACCGCAACCGGCGAGACCGTACATCACCGCGAGTTTGCTGCCCTTATTGTCGATGATTTTCCCGGCATAAGGGCGGCTGAGCAGGGTGGCCAGGTATTGCACGCTGATCACCAGCCCCGCGATTACTGCGCCGAAGCCGAGATCGCTGTGGACGTAGCCGGGCAATACGGCGAGGGGAATGCCGATGTTCAGGTAGCCGATGAAGGTAAAGAGAACGATGGAAACGACTTGCAGCGTGACCGCCAGGGGGCGCTGGTTTTCAGACATGGGTAAAGGTCCACGGGAAAGCAGGATAGATAGGCTGCTTATGATAGCGGCGCGAGCGTCCGTGGGGCGTGGAAAAGTAAAACTATTTGCCGTGCGGGGGGTTAATCAGGGTTTTGCGGGGGCGACCAGTTGCGTCGTGACCAGGGCGGCCAGGGCGTTTTCTTCGGTGCCGAAACGGGCGAGCAACGCGGCTTGTTTCTCGGGGGAGAGGCGATTCCAGATCTCGATCATCTTCTCGGCGGTGCCGATCAGGACGCTGGCCTGGGTCTCTGTGAAGTCGTCGGTCATGGTGGGCAGCTCAAGGGTTCAGGCGGTGTGGAAAGCGCATGTTAGCGCTTTCCACACGGTCTGGCATTGCAGGTGTTTCAGTCTTCGCTGTCGGCCTGGCGGCGTTCAGTGGCTTCTTTCGGCTCGGGCTGTTGGGCACCGGCTTGTTGCGTGGTTGTCTGCTCAGTTTCGTGCAGGCTTGGGAAGGGGAGATTAGGGATCTCGTGCATGGTTCGCGCTCCTCGCAAAGTCTGTTGATAGATCTGGTAGATCCGCGCTTTTAAAAAGCTTGGGCAGGATACAGCAGGAGAAATGACAAACAGACTTTTATATCCATTTGTTTCGACGGATGGAGTTGTCTAGACAGGTCAATAGCAGTGACACAAAACAGAGGGGCGAGCCTTCTCGCGAAGGGCCCGGCCAGACCTCACATTTTTTGGCAATGCCATAAAAAAGGCCCGCATGAATAACCATGCGGGCCCTTTGCATTCCAGTCGGTGATCAGTGCTTCGGCTCGTCGTTCGACATTGCCAGCAGCTGTTTTTCCTGATTCCAGTCGAAAGGTTCGTCGTTCTGTTCGGCTTCGAAACGACGCTCTTCCAGTGCCTGGTACAAATCGATTTCATCATCGGGCATGTAATGCAGGCAGTCACCGGCGAAATACCACAACAGGTCGCGCGGGACCAGGTGGGCGATTTGCGGGTAACGGGTGATCACCTGGCACAGAATGTCCTGGCCCAGGTATTGGCTTTCGATCGGGTCGACCGGCAGCAACGCACGCAATTCGTCGAAGCGCTCCAGGAACAAGGCATGGCTTTCTTCGGGAACCTGTTCGGCCTCACCTACCGCGACCAGGATGCTGCGCAAGTGGTCGAGCAAGACAAGATGATCGGCAACGACGTTGGACACGAGATAAGTCCTCAAGAGCAAAACGGGCGCAGGAGTATAAAGCTCCTGCGCCCGTTTTTACAGGATCAGCGGACCTTTCCGTCGGCCAGTGCCAGTTCGTCTTTGTCGAAATCATCGACGTCGATGACCTTGCGCCGCGCTGCTTCGGCATCACGCAGGGACTGCGCCTCACCCGCTTGCAACACTCCAGCCTCCAGCGCTGCATCGATGACATGTTCCCCAGCCGCCGGTTTGACCTGACCGCTCTTGAGCGCCACGTGCAGTTTTTTCTGTAACGGCTGCGCCGCGTTCAACAGGTTGCAGGCGTGTTGCAGGGCGCCGACCGCGTCGTCTGCCGATTGCGGGCGGTAGCAACCGCCGAGCAATTCTTCGAGGGTTGGATCGCCCTTGGCGCGTCCGATCACTGCGGCGACTTCGGCGCCGAGTTTGTCCGATGGACCTTTGTGGCGACGGCCGAACGGGAACACGATCACCCGCAACAGGCAACCCAGCACCTTGTTCGGGAAGTTGCTGAGCAATTCATCCAGCGCACGCTCCGACTGGCCAAGGCTTTCTTCCATGGCCCACTTGAACAGCGGCGCCATGTGCTCCGGCGAATCGAGGTCGTGGTAACGCTTGAGCGCGGCGGAGGCGAGGTACATGTTGCTGAGCACATCCCCAAGACGCGCCGACAGGCGTTCGCGACGTTTCAGTTCACCGCCCAGCAACATCATGCTGAGGTCGGCAAGCATGGCAAACGCAGCCGCCTGTCGATTAAGCGCACGGAAGTAACCCTGACTGAGCTTGTCACCCGGCGAATGTTCCAGGTGCCCGAAGCCAAGGTTCAACACCAGCGTGCTGGCAGCGTTGCTCACGGCGAAACCGATGTGCTTGAGCAGCAGGCCATCGAATTCGGTGAGTGCCTGATCCTTGTCTTCACGGCCGGCGAGAGCCATTTCTTTCAGCACGAACGGATGGCAGCGAATGGCACCCTGACCAAAGATCATCAGGTTGCGCGAGAGGATGTTCGCGCCTTCCACGGTGATGAAAATGGGCGCGCCATTCCAGCTGCGACCGAGGTAGTTGTTCGGCCCCATGATGATCGCCTTGCCGCCGTGAACATCCATGGCGTGGCTGATGCACTCGCGGCCGCGTTCGGTGAGGTGGTACTTGAGAATCGCCGACAGCACCGACGGTTTCTCGCCCAGGTCCACCGCGTTGGCGGTCAGCATTCGGGCGGCGTCCATCATCCAGGCGTTGCCGCCGATGCGTGCCATGGCTTCCTGAATACCTTCGAACGCCGACAGTGGAACGTTGAACTGCTCACGAACCTGTGCGTACTGACCGGTGACCAGGCTGGTGAACTTGGCCGCACCGGTGCCGACCGCCGGCAGGGAAATCGAACGCCCGACTGACAGGCAGTTCATCAGCATCATCCAGCCCTTGCCGAGCATTTCCTGGCCGCCGATGAGAAAGTCCAGCGGCACGAAGACGTCCTTGCCGGAGTTCGGGCCATTCATGAAGGCGGCACCCAGCGGCAGATGGCGGCGGCCGATCTCGACACCGGCGGTGTCGGTCGGGATCAGCGCCAGGCTGATGCCCAGGTCTTCCTTGTCACCCAACAAATGGTCCGGGTCATAGGCCTTGAAGGCCAGGCCGAGGAGGGTGGCGACCGGGCCCAGCGTGATGTAGCGCTTTTCCCAGTTGAGGCGCAGGCCGAGGGTTTCCTTGCCTTCCCATTCACCTTTGCAGATGACCCCGGTGTCGGGCATGGCGCCAGCGTCGGAGCCGGCCAGTGGGCCGGTCAATGCGAAGCACGGGATATCGTCACCCCGGGCCAGCCTTGGCAGGTAATGGTTGCGTTGTTCGTCGGTGCCGTAATGCAGCAGCAGTTCGGCCGGGCCCAGCGAGTTAGGGACCATTACGGTCGACGCGAGGTCGCCACTGCGGGTTGCCAGTTTCATCGCCACCTGGGAGTGGGCATAGGCCGAGAAGCCCTTGCCGCCAAACTCTTTGGGGATGATCAGCGCGAAGAAGCCGTTCTCCTTGATGTGGGTCCAGGCTTCGGGCGGCAGGTCCATGTCTTGCCCGATCTGCCAGTCGCTGACCATGGCGCAGAGTTCTTCGGTCGGGCCGTCGATAAAGGCCTGTTCCTCTTCACTGAGCTGCACTTTTGGATAGGACAGCAACTTGTTCCAGTCCGGGCGACCGCTGAACAGTTCGCCATCCCACCACACGGTCCCGGCGTCGATCGCATCGCGCTCGGTTTGCGACATTGGCGGCAGGGTTTTCTGGAACCAGCTGAACAGCGGCGCGCTGAAGAATTTGCGACGCAGGTCGGGCAGCAACAACGGCGCCGCGACGGCTGCAATCAACACCCAGAAAACCAGCAGCAGCCAGCCTGGCGCGCGACTGAAGGCCCCCATCGCGACGATATAGGCAGCGACGATGCACAGGGCGGGCAGGGGGGCGATGCGACGGTGGGCTAAATAAGCTATCCCGACAACCAGAACCAGTATCCACAACAGCAGCATATTTAATCCTCCGTGAACCAGGGCAAAACCAACCTTCAGAGCTTAGACGGCATCCGCAAAACAGGGTGGTCGGAGCGAGGTGATTGAATTCGTGGGAAACCATCGATGAGTTTTGTAGGTTGGGTTGGCAACACGCCCGGGAAATCGTTCGTTTCCTACGCGGCAATACGCCCATGTTTGGCCGAAACGTCGTTATCTCTGTGCTGAAGGTGTCGTTAGACTCGTGGCTTCCCCAGGAGATTGTTCTCATGCACGAGTATCTGAGTCCCGGCCGCTTCATCGATAGTGACCACCCCTCGGTGGTGGAGTTCGCCGAAAAACACCGGGGCGCCAGTCGCGATCCGCTTGAGCAGGCGATCAATCTCTATTACGCGGTGCGCGAGGCCGTGCGCTACAACCCCTACACGTTCAGTCGCGACCCGGATACGTTGCGCGGCAGTTATGCCTTGGCGGCCGGGGAAAGTTATTGCGTGCCCAAGGCCACGCTTCTGGCCGGTGCCGCGCGACATTGCGGGATCCCTGCGCGGATCGGTCTGGCGGACGTGCGCAATCACCTGTCGACGCCGCGGTTGCTCGAATTGCTCAGGAGCGACGTGTTTGCCATGCACGGCTATACGGAGTTGTTTCTGAACGGTCGCTGGGTCAAGGCGACGCCGGCCTTCAACCAGCAACTCTGCGAACTGTTCAATATCGCGCCGCTGGAGTTCGACGGCATCAGCGACAGTGTTTTCCATCCCTTCAACCGCGACGGCGAGCAGTTGATGGAGTACCTGGTCGACCACGGCCAGTTCACCGACGTGCCTGAGACGTTCTTTTTCGAGCACCTGGAAAAGTGCTACCCACATCTGTTCAGCGACACATTGCCGGCGTTGCTGGGTGACATGCAGAGTGATTTGAGCCGCGCCTGATCCGGCGTATGCTGCCTGCGCATTCATCCATAAAGAGGCGGTCATGCTGAAGATCTGGGGTCGGAAAAATTCGTCGAATGTCAGAAAGCCATTGTGGGCCGCCGAGGAGTTGGGCCTGGCCTATGAAGCCATCGATGCGGGTGGCGCCTTCGGTGTAGTCGATACGCCGCAGTATCGTGCGATGAATCCCAACGGTCGTGTGCCGGTGATCGAAGACGACGGCTTTGTGCTCTGGGAATCGAACGCCATCGTGCGTTATCTGATGGCCAGTCGCGCCAATGGCACCGCTTGGTACCCGACGGATCTGAAGGCTCGCGCCGCTGCCGACAAGTGGATGGACTGGACCACCTCCAGTTTTGCCGGCCCGTTCCGCACGGTGTTCTGGGGCGTGTTACGCACACCTGAAGACAAGCAGGACTGGACCGCCATCAACGCCGCAATCAAGGAGTGCGATGATCTGTTGGCGATGGCGAACCAGGCGTTGGCGGCCACGCCGTATCTGTCCGGCGACGAAATCGGCATGGGCGACATTCCCCTTGGCAGTTTCATTTATGCCTGGTTCGAGATGCCGATCGAGCGTGCACCGCAGCCGCATCTTGAAGCCTGGTATGCACGACTGAAACAGCGTCCGGCGTATAAAAAAGCCGTTATGACCGCGTTGACTTAATACTCACTATCGACACACTTGACTGTACTTGTTTGGCGGCGACAAGCACCATTGCGCTCGTGCGCCGCGGTTGCATTGCTCGCCGCCCGCCCATAGTTATCCCTTTCTTCCCTTCTTGGTGCGTAAATCCGATATGAGTTCCGCTCTGTCCATCCGGCAGCTAACCAAAACCTACGGCAACGGTTTCCAGGCCCTGAGTGGTATCGAAAGGTGACTTTTTCGCCTTGCTCGGCCCTAACGGTGCCGGCAAATCCACGACCATCGGCATTCTCTCGACCCTGGTGAACAAGACCAGCGGCACGGTGAATATCTTCGGTCACGACCTGGACAAGGAGCCGGCGGCGCTCAAGCGTTGCATCGGCGTGGTGCCCCAGGAATTCAACTTCAACCAGTTCGAAAAAACCTTCGACATCGTCGTGACCCAGGCCGGTTACTACGGCATCCCGCCGAAGATCGCCAAGGAACGCGCCGAGCAGTATCTGACCCAGCTCGGGCTGTGGGACAAACGCGATGTGCCGTCGCGTTCGCTGTCCGGTGGCATGAAGCGTCGCCTGATGATCGCCCGCGCACTGGTTCACGAACCGCGCCTGCTGATCCTCGATGAACCGACCGCGGGTGTGGACATCGAACTGCGTCGCTCGATGTGGACCTTTCTCACCGAGCTGAACCAGAAAGGCATCACCATCATCCTCACCACTCATTACCTGGAAGAGGCTGAGCAGTTGTGCCGCAACATCGGCATCATCGACCACGGCACGATTGTCGAGAACACCAGCATGAAACAGCTGCTCGGCCAGCTGCATGTGGAAACCTTTCTGCTTGATCTCAAGAACACGCTGAACGTCGCGCCGCAGTTGCTCGGTTATCCGACCAAGCTGCTCGACAGCCACACACTCGAAGTCCAGGTCGACAAGGCCATGGGCATCACCGCGCTGTTCACCCAGTTGGCGCAGCAGAACATCGAAGTGCTGAGCCTGCGTAACAAAACCAATCGCCTCGAGGAGTTGTTCGTGTCTCTGGTGGAGAAAAATCTGTCGAAGGTGGCGGTATGAGTTCCGAGCTGCAACCCAACCTCGTTGCCCTCAACACCATCGTTTACCGCGAGGTGAAGCGCTTTACCCGGATCTGGCCGCAGACCCTGCTGCCGCCGGCCATCACCATGGTCCTGTACTTCGTGATCTTCGGTAACCTGATCGGTCGACAGATTGGTGATATGGGTGGCTTCACCTATATGGAATACATCGTGCCGGGCCTGATCATGATGTCGGTGATCACCAACTCCTACGGCAACGTGGTGTCGAGTTTCTTCGGCAGCAAGTTCCAGCGCTCCATCGAACCGGTATCGCCGCATACGATTCTGATTGGCTACACCCTGGGCGGCGTGCTGCGGGGCTTGATGGTCGGGCTGATCGTGACGCTGTTGTCGCTGTTCTTCACCGAATTGCAGGTGCATCACCTGGGCGTGACCATTCTGGTGGTGGTGCTGACGGCGACGATCTTCTCGCTGCTGGGCTTCATCAACGCCGTGTTTGCACGTAACTTCGATGATATTTCGATCATCCCGACCTTCGTGCTGACACCCCTGACATACCTGGGCGGGGTGTTCTACTCGATCAGTTTGCTGCCGCCGTTCTGGCAGACCGTGTCCCTGGCCAACCCGGTGCTGCACATGGTCAACGCCTTCCGTTACGGCATTCTTGGCGTTTCGGACATCAGGATCAGCGTGGCGATTACTTTCATGTTGGTGGCGACCGTAGTTCTATACATCGGTTGTGCGCGGCTGCTGGTCAGTGGGCGCGGGATGCGTACCTGAGAAAGACCGCGTCGCCTGCTTCGCGGGCAAGCCTCGCTCCTACAGTTCACCATCAGACCTGTAGGAGCGAGGCTTGCCCGCGAAGGCGTCAGCCCAGACGCCATAAAAAAACGGCCTCCAACAATGGAGGCCGTTTTGCATTTACTGCATCCGGTTTCTCTTGCGCCGCTTCCACTGCCGCCCAACCCACCAGCGCCAATACATCATCACCAGGCAATAGGCGAGGGCGCCCAGCACCAGTCCCGTCACCACTGAACCCAGCAAAAACGGCTGCCACAAGGTGGAAAGCTCACCACTGATCCATTCCCAGGTCAGCTCGTCCGGCAAATGCCTGGCCGGCACGTCCATCAACCACGCTCCCGTCTGATAGGTGCAGAAGAACACCGCTGGCATGGTAATCGGGTTGGTCAGCCAGACCAGGCTGACGGCAATGGGCATGTTGCCCCGCACGACGATCGCCAGAATGGCAGCGACCAGCATCTGCAACGGAATGGGCAGGAAGGCCGCGAACAGGCCCACCGCCATGGCCCGTGCGACGGAATGACGATTGAGGTGCCAGAGGTTCGGGTCATGCAGCAGGGTGCCGAGAAAGCGTAAGGATTTGTGTTCCCTGATGCTGGTCGGGTCTGGCATGTAACGTTTGGGGGCATAAGGCTTCTCGGTCGGTTAAGGCGGCAAGTATGTCTGGATTCTATGAACCGCCCATTCAGACTTTGTGACAATTAATAACCGTGTGCGTGCAGTCGGGCAGCTATGCCTAGGGTGGGACTCTCAAGGACGGGCGTATGCGCACAGGGATGATGGCGCTGGCGTTGGGTTTGCTGGCCCTGCGTTTTTTACCGGTTTTACCGCCGGTCTGGTTATGGATGTTGCTGCCGGTCGTGGGTTTGATGCTGTTGCCGTTTCGGACTCACCCGTTGGCGTTTTTTCTGTTCGGCTTCAGTTGGGCGTGCGCGAGTGCGCAGTGGGCGCTGGATGATCGCCTGTCGCTGAAGCTCGATGGCGAGACTCGTTGGGTCGAAGGTCGGGTGACGGGCCTGCCGCAGAATGCCGAAGGGGTGGTGCGCTTCGAGTTGACCGACAGTCAGTCCCGAAGCACCCGGCTGCCCCGGCATCTGCGCCTCGCCTGGTATGACGGACCGCCCGTCAACAGCGGCGAACGGTGGCGGCTGGCGGTCAAGTTGAAGCGTCCTGCCGGGCTGCTCAATCCGCATGCCTTTGACTACGACGCCTGGTTGCTGGCACAACGCATCGGCGCTACCGGTACGGTCAAGGATGGCCATAGGCTGGCCGCCGCCCAATGGGCCTGGCGTGACAGCATTCGGCAGCAATTGCAGGTCGTCGATGCCCAAGGCCGGACGGGGGCGCTGATCGCATTGGTGTTGGGCGACGGCGGCGGGCTGAGTCGCGAGGACTGGCAAGTGCTGCAAGACACCGGCACCGTGCATCTGCTGGTGATTTCCGGGCAGCACATCGGGTTGCTGGCGGGGCTGGTGTATCTGCTGATCGCCGGGCTGGCGCGCTATGGTCTGTGGCCGAGCCGTTTGCCCTGGCTGCCATGGGCCTGCGGACTGGCGTTTGCCGCTGCGCTGGGTTACGGGTTGCTGGCCGGTTTTGAGGTGCCGGTGCGCCGGGCCTGCGTGATGATCGGTCTGGTGTTGTTGTGGCGGCTAAGGTTTCGACACCTTGGCGCCTGGTGGCCGCTGTTGCTGGCGCTCAATGGCGTTTTACTGCTCGACCCGCTGGCGAGCCTGCAACCGGGGTTCTGGTTGTCCTTCGCAGCGGTGGCGGTGTTGATCTTCACCTTCGGTGGGCGTCTGGGGCCGTGGCGTTGGTGGCAAACGTGGACCCGTGCGCAATGGCTGATCGCGATCGGACTGTGCCCATTGCTATTGATACTTGGCTTGCCGATCAGCGTCAGCGGACCAGTGGCCAATTTGCTGGCGGTGCCCTGGGTCAGTCTGGTGGTATTGCCGCCAGCCTTGCTCGGGACGTTGTTACTGCCCGTCCCTTATGTGGGCGAGGGGTTGCTGTGGCTGGCGGGCGGTCTGGTCGACCTGTTGTTCAAGGGGCTGGCATTGATGGCAGGGCGATTCCCCGCCTGGGTGCCGGTCGCGGTGCCGGTGTGGATTTGGGCGCTCGGTACGCTGGGGGCCTTTCTTCTATTACTGCCTGAGGGGGTGCCGTTGCGCCCGTTGGGTTGGCCGCTGCTGCTGTTGCTGGTTTTTCCACCTCGCCCGATGCTTGCCGAAGGCGTCGCCGAAGTCTGGCAACTGGACGTCGGCCAGGGCCTGGCCATCCTGGTGCGCACCCGCCATCACACCTTGTTGTATGACGCCGGGCCGCGTTTTGGCGATTTCGACCTCGGCGAGCGGGTGGTGCTGCCGTCATTGCGCAAACTGGGCGTGTCCGGGATCGACCTGATGCTGCTCAGTCACGCCGACGCCGATCACGCCGGCGGTGCACGTGCGGTTGCCAACGGATTGCCGGTGGCGCGGGTCCTGAGCGGTGATCCCGAGGCGCTGCCAGCCGAATTGCGCGCCGAAGGCTGTGAAAGCGGCCGGCAATGGACCTGGGACGGTGTGGACTTCCGTCTCTGGCAATGGACATCCGCCGCCGACAGCAATCAAAAATCCTGTGTCTTGCAGATCGAAGCCAATGGCGAGCGATTGCTGCTGACCGGTGATATTGATGCGGCAGCCGAGCGGGCATTGCTCGACAGTCCGCTTGCCGTGCCGACCGATTGGCTGCAATCGCCTCACCACGGCAGTCGCAGTTCCTCTTCGATGGCGCTGCTCGCCGCGTTGCAACCCAGGGCTGTGCTGATTTCCCGGGGCCAGGGCAATTCCTTTGGCCACCCGCATCCCACCGTCATGGCGCGCTATCAAAAACGCGGCATGGCGATCTACGACAGCGCCACCCACGGCGCCATTCGTCTGCAACTGGGACGGTTCAAGCCGCCATGGACGATGCGTCTGGATCGGCGTTTCTGGCGCGATCCGCCACCGTTGGGCCCATAACCGCCAGTTATGAAAGCCCGACCGGATGCGACATCACGGTCTTCGGTGCATCCGGCCCCTATGTTAGAGTGGCGCACTTTTTCGAGGGGGCTGTCACTGTGTGGGAATTGGTCAAATCCGGCGGCTGGATGATGCTGCCGATCATTCTGAGTTCCATCGCGGCAATGGCGATCGTCGCCGAGCGTCTCTGGACCCTGCGAGCCAGCCGTGTGACCCCTGAGCATTTGCTCGGGCAGGTCTGGGTGTGGATCAAGGACAAACAGCTCAATAAAGAAAAACTCAAGGAACTGCGCGCCAACTCACCGTTGGGCGAGATCCTGGCGGCGGGCCTTGCCAACTCCAAACATGGTCGCGAGATCATGAAAGAGTGCATCGAAGAGGCCGCCGCACGGGTGGTTCATGAACTCGAACGCTATATCAATGCGCTGGGCACCATCGCCGCCATGGCCCCATTGCTGGGCCTGTTGGGTACGGTGCTGGGCATGATCGACATTTTCAGCGCGTTCATGGGCACGGGCATGGGCACCAATGCCGCGGTGCTGGCGGGCGGTATCTCCAAGGCGCTGATCACTACGGCCGCTGGCCTGATGGTCGGTATCCCGGCAGTATTCTTTCACCGATTCCTGCAACGCCGGATCGATGAGCTGGTGGTGGGCATGGAGCAGGAAGCGATCAAACTGGTCGAAGTGGTTCAGGGCGACCGTGATGTGGACCTGGCCGAGGGCAAAGCGTGAAATTCCGCCGCAAACCGCGGGAAACGGTCGACATCAACCTCGCGTCGCTGATCGACGTGGTGTTTATCTTGCTGCTGTTTTTCGTGGTCACCACTACGTTTACCCGTGAAACCCAGTTGCGCGTCGATCTGCCGGAAGCGGTCAGCGGTTCGCCTGCCGAAGACCAGCAGGTCAAGCACCTGGACGTTGCCATCAGTGCCGAAGGCGCGTTCTCGGTGAACAATCAGCTATTGCCGAAGAACGACCTCGCGACGCTGATGGAGGCGCTGCAGAAAGAATCCAATGGCGACACCAACCTGCCGCTGTCCATCAGCGCGGATGGCAAGACTCAGCATCAGTCGGTCATCACCGCCATGGACGCCGCCGGCAAGCTGGGTTTCAGCCACTTGCGCATGACCACGGTCGAAGCGGCACCGCCCGCGCCCTGATGGCCATGTCCGATCGCTTGCTCGCCGCGTGGTACCAAGGTCATCCGGCCCTGAAACTGTTGCAGCCACTGGAGTGGCTGTACCGGCGCATCGTCATGAACAAGCGCAAGCGCTTTCTGGCGGGCGAGGGCGAGATCTATCAGCCGCCCGTGCCGCTGATCGTGGTCGGCAATATCACCGTCGGCGGCACTGGCAAGACGCCGCTGATTCTGTGGATGATCCAGCATTGCCAGCGCAGTGGTTTGCGGGTCGGCGTGGTCAGCCGGGGTTACGGTGCCAAACCGCCGCAATTGCCGTGGCGCGTCGAGGCCGATCAGAGCGCGGACATCGCCGGCGACGAACCGCTGTTGATCGTCCAGCGCACGGGCGTGCCATTGATGATCGACCCGGATCGCAGCAGCGCCGTCAAAGCGCTGCTGGCGAGTGAGCCGCTGGATCTGATCCTCTCCGATGACGGCATGCAGCATTACCGGCTGGCCCGGGACCTGGAACTGGTGTTGATCGACGCCGCCCGCGGCCTGGGCAACAAACGCTGCCTGCCGGCCGGTCCCTTGCGTGAACCGGTCGAACGCCTTCAGAGCGTCGATGCCGTGCTGTACAACGGCGCCGCCAATGATCGCGAAAACGGTTTTGCCTTCCAGCTGCAACCTACCGAACTGGTCAACCTGCAAAGTGGTGAGCGTCGCCCCCTCGACTACTTCCCCGCAGGTCAGGCACTGCACGCCGTGGCCGGGATCGGCAATCCGCAGCGTTTCTTCACGACCCTCGAAACGCTACACTGGCAGCCAGTGCCGCATGCGTTTGCCGACCACGCCGAATACAGCGTGCAGGCCTTGAATTTCACGCCGTCATTGCCGTTGGTGATGACCGAAAAGGACGCGGTGAAGTGCCGTGCCTTCGCCGCCGCCGATTGGTGGTACCTGGCGGTCGATGCTGCGCCATCGGCCTGGTTCGATACGCAGCTGATGCGCCTGTTGCCGGCTCGTCTTTTGCCTTAACTCCGTTTTTATCCAGGGAATGCTCATGGACACCAAATTGCTCGACATCCTCGCTTGCCCGGTCACCAAAGGCCCCCTCAAACTCAGCGCCGACAAGACCGAGCTGATCAGCAAGGGCGCCGGCCTGGCTTACCCGATTCGCGATGGCATCCCGGTGATGCTCGAAACCGAAGCCCGCACCCTGACCACCGACGAGCGCCTGGATAAATGACCACAGCCTTTACCGTTGTCATTCCATCGCGTTATGCCTCCACCCGTCTGCCGGGCAAACCGCTGCTGCTGATCGCCGGCAAGCCGATGATCCAGCACGTCTGGGAGCAGGCGAGCAAAAGCAGTGCCGAGCGTGTCGTGGTCGCCACTGACGACGTGCGCATTGTCGAGGCGTGCAAGGCGTTTGGCGCCGAAGTGGTGCTGACCCGCGAAGATCACAATTCCGGTACCGATCGCCTGGCCGAAGTCGCCGCGAAACTGGGCCTGGCCGCCGACGCCATCGTGGTCAACGTCCAGGGTGACGAACCGTTGATTCCGCCGAGTGTGATCGATCAGGTGGCTGCCAACCTGGCCGCCCACGCCGAAGCGCGCATGGCCACCCTGGCCGAGCCGATCGAAGACGTGGAAACCCTGTTCAATCCCAACGTGGTCAAGGTTGTCAGCGACCTTAATGGCTTGGCGCTGACCTTCAGTCGTGCCACGTTGCCGTGGGCCCGCGACGCGTTCGCCAAAAGCCGCGAGCAATTGCCGGAAGGCGTGCCGTACCGCCGCCACATCGGCATCTATGCCTACCGCGCCGGTTTCCTGCACGACTTCGTCAGCTGGGGCCCGTGCTGGCTGGAAAATACCGAATCCCTGGAACAGCTGCGTGCCCTGTGGCACGGCGTGCGGATTCACGTCGCTGACGCACTGATCGCACCGCCCACCGGTGTCGACACCGTCGAAGACCTCGAGCGCGTCCGTCGCCTGCTGGAGGCCTGATGCGCGTTCTGTTCGTGTGCCTGGGCAACATCTGTCGCTCCCCGACGGCCGAAGGCGTGCTGCGGCATAAATTGCGCGAGGCGGGGCTGGCCGATCACATCGAAGTCGCCTCCGCCGGCACCGGTGACTGGCACGTCGGCAAGGCGCCGGACAAACGCAGCCAGGCCGCCGCCAGACTGCGCGGTTACGACCTGTCCGCCCAACGCGCACAGCAAGTGACCCGCGCCGATTTTTCCGCCTACGACCTGATACTGGCGATGGACAACAGCAACCTGCGCCACCTCAAGGCCCTGCAACCGGCCAAGGGCAAAGCCGAGCTGGACCTGTTCCTGCGTCGCTACGAGTCAGAACTCGATGAAGTGCCGGATCCGTACTACGACGGCGATCAGGGTTTCGAACAGGTGCTGGACCTGATCGAGTGCGCCAGTGATCGACTGGTGATCGAATTGAAGGGACGGTTATGAGTTTGCAGGTTCAACCCCGGATTTCGCTCAAGCCGTTCAATACGTTTGGTGTCGACGTTCAGGCCCGGTTGTTCGCCGAGGCCCACAGCGACGCCGATGTGCGTGAAGCCCTGGCGTATGCGTCGGCCCATGACGTGCCGTTGCTGGTGATCGGTGGCGGCAGCAACTTGCTGCTGACGGCTGATGTCCAGGCGCTGGTGCTGCGCATGGCTACGCGCGGGATTCGGATCCTGAGCGATAACGGCAGCAAGGTCGTGATCGAAGCCGAGGCGGGCGAGCCTTGGCATCCGTTCGTGCAGCACACCCTGGCGCAGGGGTTGTCGGGGCTGGAGAACCTCAGCCTGATCCCCGGCACCGTGGGCGCTGCGCCGATGCAGAACATCGGTGCCTATGGCGTCGAGATCAAGGACGTGTTCGCCGGCCTGACCGCGCTGGATCGCCAGACCGGCGAGCTGCGGGATTTCTCCCTGGAAGAATGCAACTTCGCCTACCGTGACAGCCTGTTCAAACAGGAACCGGGGCGTTGGTTGATCCTGCGCGTGCGTTTCACCCTAAACCGCGCCGCGCACCTGCACCTGGAATACGGCCCGGTTCGCCAGCGCCTGACCGAGCAAGGCATCGATCAGCCGACTGCCACCGACGTCAGCCAGGCGATCTGCAGTATTCGTAATGAAAAGCTCCCGGACCCGGCAGTACTCGGCAATGCCGGCAGCTTCTTCAAGAACCCTCTGGTGCCGACCGCGCTGGTCGCGCAGCTGAAAAGCCAATACCCGGACCTGGTGGCCTACGCGCAACCCGATGGGCAGATGAAACTGGCGGCGGGCTGGTTGATCGAGCGGGCCGGCTGGAAAGGCTTTCGCGATGGCGATGCCGGCGTGCATAAGTTGCAGGCGCTGGTGCTGGTCAACTATGGCAGCGCCACCGGCCTGCAATTGCTGCACCTGGCGCAGCTCATTCAGAAAGACATTTCCCAGCGTTTCAACGTCGAACTGGAAATGGAGCCGAATCAGTATTGAGGCTACGCTTTAATGGCTGATCTCAAAGCCCTGCACACCTTCAACTGTGCAGGGCTTTTTTGTTAATGCTGGGTTAACTTAGCCACCTAACGATGCAAGCATTTGCTCCACCAAAGGCCCGATGCAGACGTTGCCGTCCGCGTAAGAGAGCCTCTTAGCCTGAGCCGATCTGCATGATGCCAACCGCCAAGTCTCGGCGGCAGATTGCTCGACCCCATAACCTCCAGAAATATGCGGGCGTGCCCATGATTACCCTGAAGCTCAATGGTCAAGACCATCAACTCGACGTCACCGAGGATATGCCGCTGCTCTGGGCAATCCGCGACGTGGCCGGTTACAACGGCACCAAATTTGGCTGCGGCATGGGCCTGTGTGGTGCCTGCACCATTCATATCGAAGGCGCTCCGGCGCGCAGTTGCATCACGCCGATCGGTTCAGTGGTCGGCCAGAACGTCACCACCATCGATAACCTGCACGTCGACCCGGTCGGGCAAGTCGTGCAGCAAGCCTGGCTCGACAGCGCCGTGGCTCAGTGCGGTTTCTGCCAGGGCGGGCAGATCATGTCAGCGACGGCGCTGCTCAAGACCAACCCGAACCCTAGCGACGCACAGATCGAAGAGGCGATGGTCGGCAATATTTGCCGTTGCGGCACCTATAACCGCATCAAGACCGCCATCCGCCAGGCATCCACTCACCTGAAGGAGGCCAAGGCATGAGCCAGTTACCGAATGATTTTGCGCTGAGCAACCTCAGCCGCCGTGGCTTCCTTAAAGGCGTCGGTGCGACCAGTGCGTTAGTTCTGGTAGCGAGCTGGGGCTGGCAAGACGCTTTTGCCGAAGAAAAAGAGAAAAAATTCGGCGCCGACGGCATGCCCAATGGCTGGATCGATGATCCCAAGGTTTACATCAGCATTGCCGCTGACGGCATGGTGACCGTGGTCTGCAACCGTTCGGAAATGGGCCAGGGTGTGCGCACCAGCTTGACCATGGTAGTGGCCGATGAACTGGACGCCGACTGGGCCATGATGAAAGTGCAGCAGGCGCCGGGTGACGAGGTTCGCTTCGGTAACCAGGACACAGACGGTTCGCGCAGCATGCGTCACTGGTACGAGCCGATGCGTCGTTGCGGTGCCGCCGCGCGAACCATGCTGGAACAAGCGGCGGCTGAGCAGTGGAAAGTGCCGGTCAGCGAGTGCCATGCGCAGCTGCATAAAGTGGTGCACCAACCGAGCGGTCGTGAACTGGGCTACGGCGCTCTGGCCGCCGCTGCGGGTGCGCTGGCAGTGCCGGCCCGTGACAGCCTGCGGCTCAAGCAACCGTCGGAGTTTCGCTACATCGGCAAGGAAGGCACCAAGGCGATCGACGGTGCCGACATCGTCAACGGCCGCGCCATTTACGGGGCCGATGTGCATTTCGACGGCATGCTCTACGCCGTGATTGCGCGTCCGGCGGTTTATGGCGGCACGGTCAAATCCGTCGACTCCAGCGCGGCGATGAAAGTCCCGGGCGTGATCAAGGTCATTCAGATCGAAGGCCGTCCGCTGCCATCCGAGTTCCAGCCATTGGGTGGCGTGGCCGTGGTGGCCAGCAACACCTGGGCCGCGATCAAGGGCCGCGAAGCGCTGAAGATCGAGTGGGATGACGGCCCCAATGCCAGTTACGACTCGATCGCCTACCGCAAAGAACTGGAAGCCGCGTCCCTCAAACCCGGCAAAGTGGTGCGCAATACCGGCAACATCGACGACGCCATGAAAGGCGCCACCAGCACCCTCGAAGCCTCGTATTACCTGCCGCACCTGGCGCAGGCGCCGATGGAACCGATGGTCGCCATCGCCCGCTTCAAAGACGGTGTGTGCGAGGCCTGGGCCCCGAGTCAGGCGCCACAGGTCACCCGGGAACGGATTGGCGAACGCCTTGGTATTCCGTTCGATAAGGTCACGTTCAATGTCACCTTGCTTGGCGGCGGTTTCGGTCGCAAGTCCAAGCCGGACTTCGTCATCGAAGCGGCGATCCTCGCCAAGGAATTCCCCGGTAAAGCGGTGCGGGTGCAATGGACCCGTGAAGACGACATCCACTGCTCCTACTTCCACACCGTGTCCGCCGAGTACCTGAAGGCCAGCCTGGACAAGGATGGGCTGCCCTCTGGCTGGTTGCACCGCACCGTGGCCCCGAGCATCACCGCGCTGTTCGCCCCGGGCATGAACCACGAGGCGGCTTTCGAGCTGGGCATGGGCTTTACCAACATGGCCTACGCCATCCCCAACGTGCGCCTGGAAAACCCCGAAGCGGCGATTCATACCCGGGTCGGCTGGTATCGCTCGGTGTCGAACATTCCCCACGGGTTTGCGATCCAGAGCTTTGTCGATGAGCTGGCGCACAAGGCCAAGCAGGATCCGCTCAAGTATCAGATCAAACTGCTCGGCCCGGATCGTCAGATCGATCCGCGTACCTTGAGTGAAGAGTGGAACTACGGCGAATCCCCCGAGCGTTATCCGATCGACACCGGGCGGATGCGCACGGTACTGGAAACAGCCGCCAAGGCCGCCGGTTGGGGGCGCGAGCTGCCCAAGGGCCGAGGCCTGGGCCTGGCGGTGCATTACAGTTTCGTCAGCTATGTGGCGGCGGTGATCGAAGTCGAAGTCAAAGACGACGGCACGTTGATCGTGCACAAGGCCGACATCGCGGTGGATTGTGGTCCGCAGATCAACCCCGAACGGATTCGCGCTCAGTTCGAAGGCGCGTGCGTCATGGGCCTGGGCAATGCCGTGGTCGGGGAAATCAGCTTCAAGGACGGCAAGGTGCAGCAGGACAACTTCCACATGTACGAAGTGGCGCGCATGTCGCTGGCGCCGAAGGAAGTGGCGGTGCATCTGGTGACGCCTCCGGGCAATGTGCCGTTGGGCGGAGTCGGTGAGCCAGGCGTACCGCCGATTGCGCCTGCTCTATGCAACGCGATCTTCGCTGCCACTGGCCAGCGTATCCGCAACTTGCCGGTTCGCTTCCAGCTGCAAGGTTGGCAGAAGGCGCAGGCCTGATGGACAGCGCAGACCTGAACGTCCTGCGCAGCGTGCTGGAATGGCGTCGCGCCGGTCGGCGGGTGGTGTTGTACAGCGTGGTCCAGACCTGGGGCACTGCGCCCCGGGCACCTGGCGCGATGCTGGCGTTGCGTGAAGATGGCGTGGTGATCGGCTCGGTGTCCGGCGGCTGTGTCGAGGATGATCTGATTGCCCGGCTGCACGATGGGCGGATTCCACCTGACGGGCCGCCGGTGCAATTGATCACCTACGGCGTCACCCGCGAGGAGGCCGCACGGTTTGGTTTGCCCTGCGGCGGCACCTTGCGCCTGACCGAGGAGCGGGTCGGCGATCCAGGTTGGGTCGCCGAGTTGCTGGAACGCTGCGAGGCCCATGAAATAGTGGCTCGTTCGCTGGATATTGCGACCGGTGAAGTGATTTTGCAGGCGGCGAACAAAAGCGATGTGCTGAGCTTTGACGGCCACACCCTGCGCGCCATCTACGGTCCGCGTTGGCGGCTATTGCTGATCGGTGCGGGGCAATTGTCCCGGTATGTCGCCGAAATGGCGCGACTGCTGGATTTCGAAGTGCTGATCTGCGATCCGCGCAGCGAGTTTGTCTACGGTTGGGAAGAGCAGCACGGCCGTTTCGTCTCGGGCATGCCGGATGAAGCGGTGCTGACCATCGAGACCGACGAACGCACGGCCATTGTCGCCCTGACCCATGATCCGCGCCTGGATGATATGGCGTTGCTGACCGCTCTGGATTCCAGGGCTTTTTATGTCGGCGCCCTCGGCTCGCGGGTCAACAGCCTGAAGCGGCGGGAAAACCTGGCTCAGCTAGGCTTGTCTTCACAGGCCATCGAGCGGCTGCACGGCCCGATCGGTTTGCACATCGGCAGCCACAGTCCCGCGGAAATCGCCTTGTCGCTGCTGGCCGAGATCGTGGCGATCAAGAACGGCGTCGAACTCAAACAGAAGAAGCCGTTGCAGGAGGTTGTATGAGTGCACCCATCGGCGTCATCGTGCTGGCGGCGGGGCAGGGCAGACGCTTCAGGGAGGTGGCGGGAGCGGACAAGGACAAGCTGCTGGCCGACTGCACGGGGCGAGATGGCGCGGTTCGGTCGGTGATCGAGCACGTGCTGCTGAGTGTGCCAGCCAACCTTGGGAAGCGTGTGCTGGTGACGACCGAAGATCGCCCACAAGTGATGCGCATGGCTCAGGCGTACGGTTTCGAGAGTGTGAAGATCGGGCCTGCCGGGATGGGCGATAGCATTGCCGCCGGGGTGGCGGCATGTCCAGAGCTCAGTGGCTGGTTGATTGTGCTGGGGGATATGCCGTTTATCTTGCCGTCGAGTATCGAGCGGGTGGTGGCCGGGATTGCGGACGATTGCGTCAGCGTTCCAGTGCATGCGGGGAAGTACGGACACCCGGTTGGGTTCGGGCGCAGTTTTGGGCCGGGGTTGATGGCGTTATCGGGTGATCATGGGGCCAAGCCGTTGTTTGCGCAGGGCAGGGTGGTTGAAGTGGCGGTGGATGATGCCGGGGTGTTGTGGGATGTGGATGTGCCTGCAGCATTAGTATTTTCCTGACACACCGTCTTGCCCGCGAAGAACGATAACGCGGTCTACTTGCTTTATCTCAGATGTAAAAAAGCCCCGCCTGGATCACCAGGCGGGGCTTTTTAGTGGCCGATGGAATCAGACGAGGGGTTTAGGCTCGTGTTCTTTTTCCAGGGCTTGTTCGTGTTGCTCGACCGCTTCCTGTACGGAGCGCGGTGCTTCTTCGATGACCGATTCGGCAACAGGTGCCGCTTCGATCACTTCAGCCACAACCGGTGCAGGCTCGTCAGCGACAATCGCTTCAACCGGAGCAGCAGCGGCAGCCAGTTCGGCTTCCTTCTGCAGACGCTCTTCTTCACGCTTGCGACGACGCACTTCACGTGGATCGTTCGGTGCACGGCCGCTTGGCGTCAGGGCGCTGACAGGGGCGGCTTCGACTTGCGGTGCAGCCACTTCGGCAACGACCGGCGCCGGTGCTTCAACGACTGGAGCAGGTTCGGCAGCCACAATCACTGGCTCGGACACCATGGCTTCAGCAACCTGAGCTTCAGCAACCGGAGCAGGCGCTTCAACCGCAGCCGGCTCGGCAACCCAGTTGAACGCGGTTTGTTCTTCACGAACTTCGCGGACAGCTTCGGTTACGGTTTCGCTGGAGGTTTCGGCAGCTGGCTCGGCAGCAAACACTGGCTCGGGGGCCGCTTCAACTTCAGGCTGTGCTTCACGAACCGGTGCCACTTCGATTTCCGGAGCCGCAGTGGCTTCTACCGGAGTCGTTGCTTCCACTACTGGCGCTTCGACCGAAGCCGTTTCCAGGGTGGCGGCCGTTGCGCGTTCGGCTTGCTCGTTGGCTTGGGCTTCAGCAGGCGCGCTGATCACGGTGCTGGCAACGGCTGCGGTAACAGCCAGGCCGGCGGCCAGATCGGAAGTGCTTGGCGCTTCGTTGCTTTCGCCCGCTTCGCTGCCTTCGGCGGATTCGGATTCTTCCGAACCTTCGATCACGTTGCCGTTGGCATCGCGTTGACGCTCGCGACGGTTGCTGCGACGACGCTGGCCACGGGAGCGGCGGCGTGGACGATCGCCTTCGGCGCCTTCCTGACCG
>LNAP01010165.1_pt1 | contig 23651 bp, 21 predicted proteins | sample 602601 | NCBI WGS metagenome assembly LNAP01 (sample SAMN02440304, study PRJNA202911) | soil metagenome | biome: Subtropical and temperate rainforests or woodlands; isolation source: soil samples (1 kg each in a 20% v/v slurry with milli Q water) were... ...
ATGGGGCGCCAACTGCATACCAGCACCCCGTGAATCAGAAAAATAACGACCGATTTGCTGGGCAATTGCCATGACGGTTGTTCTCGCAGACTTCCCCTCAAGGTTAGAATGCGGGAAATCAGGATGGGTCAATGACCGACAACTCACTCTCGCAAGCCCAATATGACGCAATCACCGATGCCGCTGCGCATTGGTGCATGCGTCTGCACGCCAACGATTGCACCGCTGAAGAGCGGCTGGCATTCGAGCAATGGCATGACGCTCATCCGCTTCACGCGTTCGAGTACGAGGCGATGCTGGAGATCTGGGATGTCGCGGGGGACCTGCCCCGTCCAGCCACCGTAGTCCCGATGGTCCGCGCCAAACCTGCAACGCCTTGGCGCACCTTCGGTATCGCCGCCGCGGTTTGTGCCGTGGCGTTGCCGCTGGCGGCCTATAGCGGCTGGAACCTGGGCTGGCTGCCCAATTCCTATCAACATTTCGAAGCGAACGACAATGTCCGCCAGGTCACCCTGAGCGATGGCAGTCAGGTGGAACTGAACCTGGGCAGTGAGCTCACGTTCAGCAACTACAAGGATCAACGTCGGATCACGCTGAAAAAAGGCGAAGCCTTCTTCAACGTCAGCCATGACACTGAACACCCCTTCATTGTCAAAGCGGCCGAAGGCAGGATTCGGGTCACCGGAACCAGATTCAACGTCTGGATGTATGAAGATCAGGTACGCGTGAACCTGATAGAAGGTTCGGTGCTGGTGAGCAGTAACGACGCCGTTGCGGGTGACGGTTTGCGCCTCGAACCAGCAATGCAGGCGAGCTATAGACGCGGCGACTTCACTCCGCGGATCAGTCAGACCTACGACAATGACAACTCACTGGCCTGGCGCAGCGGAAAACTGGTGCTCGATGATTTGGCGTTGACCGATGCATTGCCATTGATCAATCGCTACTTGAGCAAACCGGTGATGGTGGCCGACAGCAGTACCGGCTCGATTCGCATCGGCGGCATCTACAACATCAAGGAGCTCGACAACCTGGTGGCTTCCCTGCCCAAGGTATTGCCGGTCTACCTGACCCGCAACAAGGATGGCAATCCGGTCCTCAACTCCCTTGCGCAACACCCCCCAAAAAGCTGAAGGCCGCCCCCTTTTGCGGGGTGCGGCCTGCTTTTTCTCGCTCCAGCAACTTCAGCGTTACTGTGCGGCCACCTTTCTGGTGGCCCTTAGTCATCGAAGGTCACGAACCTGCAAATATCGAGTACCGCTGACAAAAAATTTAGGCCATGAAAGCGCTTTTCACAGGCATCTCACGGGGCGCTGACGTGATGGCGACAAAATTTCTACATTCGGGGCTTCATTATTTGCCCCGCTCGTACGTCTTATTGAATGAGAGCACCCATCACATTTCCTGGCCGGCTCGAAAAAGGAGTTTTTGCATGTACAACTCGCAACTGCCAACGGACGGTAGCAGTGCGCCAAAGGGCTCCGCCATGGGCTCCGGTGTTTTTGGTCAACGCATTGAGCGCAATGCCAACGAGCGGATCAGGTTGCTGCTCAAGAGCTTTGGCCTGCGAACCAGCCTGATCCGCCTCAAAGTCATCGACGCCTTGCTGACTGCCGCCGAAAGCGACCGTAGCCTCGGCGTGCGCGGCGTGCACAGCCACTTGCTGGAGCTGGGTATTCCCCTGTCCTTTCTCAGTGTGCGGGAAGTGTTGAAACGCTTGTGCAGCGAAGGCGTGATCACGCTCAATCCGGACAAAAGCTACAGCCTGCATCCGCACGCTGCAGCCATTCTTCATCGCGAGTGATCCGCGCAAGATGCGTCGTTCAGGGTTTGACCTTGCGGCGCATCACGCCATTGACCACCACCACGATCACCGCCACGCCGATGGCGATGTACTGAAACAGCTTCTCGCTGATGACACCTGCGTTTTGCAGATACGAAAGTCCGAACATGATCCCCAACACCACGAGCGAGATCAGAATCGAGTATTTCAAACGTTGCGACTGAGTCATTGCGAGTTCCTGAACCTGAAAAATTATCCGATTTGTATCAGAGCGCGTGCCAAGCCCTACCTTTCTCCGATGATAGGACACTACAAAACGGGGTCTCATGTTACAGCCGATCACTGGATTTGGCTTTATTGCCCCGTGAGGATTTTGAAATGTTCCGTCGAATCGCACTGCCGATTCCCCCTGCTCGCTCTCCTGGCCCTGAGCAGCTGCATCGTTTTCCCCCACGGCGATCACCATTACGACCGTGGTGGGCCGGGGTATTACCAGCATCGATAACGTGGATATTTGAACCTTCATTCGTAAGCTAAATACCCAATCCGATAACTGCTAAATAAATGCCCGCCCTGTCGCGAGTATTTTTCGTACGGGCATATTTACCTATTCCTATCAATGGAATATCGAAACATAGCGAAAACTATCGAAACCTTGAGTTTCAATAGTTCATTGGAGCTATTCATGTTCCGTGATTAATCTCGGCGCGTTGCAAAAGACCCGATATTAAACTTCGCGCAAAAAAGAGACGCCATGCACAAGCCTTTAATCAATATCAGCTCCCGACATCTATTGGGCTTTTGCCTTGCAATCACTTTTTTCGAACTGCTGACCTATATGGCCAGCGATATGATCATGCCGGGCATGTTGACCGTTACCCATCAATTGGATGCCAGTCCCGACCATGTCCCTTACGCCTTCAATCTTTATTTGGCCGGCGGCATTCTTCTGCAATGGCTTATTGGCCCGCTGTCCGATCATTTCGGCCGCCGCCGGATGTTGCTTATCGGTTGTGCGGTATTCGCCCTGGCCTGCGCCGCCGCGTTCAAGGTGCAAAGCATTTCCGCGTTCAATGGCTTGCGACTGATTCAGGGCATGGGGTTGGGGTTTGTCATCGCGGTCAGCTACCCGGCCCTGCAAGAAGTTTTCTGCGAAGCCGACGCGGTCAAAATCATGGCGCTGTTGGGGAACGTTGCGTTGCTCTCCCCGCTACTGGGGCCGTTGCTCGGCAGTCTGCTGCTGGAATGGTTGTCCTGGCGGGAGCTGTTTTTACTGCTGGGTATCGGCGGCGTGATGGTCTGGCTCGGGCTTTATTTGTTCATGCCGGAAACCGTGGGCACCCTGCGCCACGACGGTCAGCGACTGGAAGCAGTACGCTTTGAATGGCACGGCACCCTGCGCCGCTATGCGGCGTTGCTGACTAACCCGCGATTCCTGTGCGCCGCTGTCGCGCTCGGCGTGATGAGCCTGCCGTTGATTGCCTGGATCGGCTTGGCGCCGCTCTTGCTGATCCACAACCAGGGGTTATCAACGCTGCACTACGGCCTGTGGCAAATCCCGGTATTTACAGCCGTCATTCTCGGCAATCTGATCCTCAATCGACTGATTGCCAACGTTGAACTGCCACAACTGATTCGATACGCGCTTTGGCCGTTTTGCGGCGGCCTCATCGCGTTAGTCGCCGTCAGCATCCATGGCGGTTCGACCGTCGTGCTGATCAGTTGCCTGGCGCTGTACGCCGTGGGACTGGGCATGAGCAATGCCGCGTTGTACCGGCTTGCGCTGTTCGCCAGCGATGACAGCAAAGGTCTGGTCTCGGCCATGATCGGCATGATCTCGATCGCCGTCATGGGTGGCGGCGGCTCGCTTATTGCGGCCATCGGTGCCGGTGACAGCCACGAATCCTTCGCTTTGATGGCGGGTATCGCTGGGCTGCTGAGCCTGGCGCCCCTGCGCCTGTTTCTGCGGCGCTCTCAAATCCCGCTTGCCGTCTGACACCCCACAGCAGGTCTTCTGATGATCCACTTACCCCACACCGATGCGCTTTGCGCGTTAACGCAACCCTATTGCCTGGATTCCGTCCCTGAGGGCCTGTTCGATCAGGCGATGGGGGAAATCAGCTTGTTTCATTGTCACCACACGCCTGGCTACGAACGCTGGCTGAACGCCAACGGGCTCGATGCCCAAGACCTCGAAACACTGGACGACTGGTCCAGGTTGCCACCGATTTTCGCCAACTATTTTAAACGTCACCTGTTGTTCGGTCCTACCGGCGAAGGGGCGCTGGAGCTGACCTCATCCGGCACCAGCGGCCAGAAAAGTCGCATGCGCTATGACTCTCGCAGCATGGCGGCGGCTCAAGGCCACATTTTCCGGCACTACGGCTGGGATACGCCGCAAAGCCCCTGCAATTACTTGCTCCTGAGCTACGAGCCCGAGGCTGCCATCACCTTGGGCACCGCTTACACCGACCAGTTTCTGTGCAGCTATGCGCCCGTCAATCGGCTCGTCTACGGATTGCGCCGGACGGCCAAAGGTCACGAGTTCGACCTGTTTGGCGTGATTCGCGCCTTGCAGGAGTTTGCCGACGAGGGCTTGCCCGTGCGAATTCTTGGATTTCCTGCGTTTCTTTCCCATGCGCTACAGCACATGGAAGACACCGGCGCACCGAATCTCGAGCTTCCAGCTCAGTCATTGGTGTTTTTGGGGGGTGGCTGGAAAACCCAGGCAGCACAAGAGATTCCATTGCTTGAGTTGTACGCCCGAATCAATCGGCAATTGGGTGTCGACCTGTCCCGCTGTCGCGATGGTTACGGAGCCGTCGAGCATGCCGTGCCCTATATCCAGTGTGCCCGTCATCATTTTCATGCCCCCGTTTATTCGAAGGTTTTCGTGCGCAACCCATCCGATTTCACGGTCCAGCCATACGGCCAGCGCGGCTTGCTGGAATTCGTCTCCCCGTACATTTCGTCAAGCCCTGCTCACGCGGTGGTCATGGGCGACCTGGCGACATTACACCCCGGCGCCAGTTGCGGATGCGGCCTGAGCACCGATTGGTTCGAGCTGCACGGGCGTGCCGGCACCACCGCCAGTCGCAGTTGCGCGATGGCGGCTTCCGAATTGCTGGGAGGGGCTTGATATGTACCTACTGCGTGACGACGTTACCCCGCAAAGCGCCCTCGACAGCCTTCGAAAACAATTGCCCGGGCTGCTTTCTGCACCGATCGACAGCGAAACCGTCATCGAAGCCGCGGCTCGTTTCGCCGCGCAGTTACAGACTCGCAGCCTGAACCTGCCTCTGGACGACGATCAATGTCAGGGGCTGAGCGAGTTCTGCCAGCGCAGCAACCTGAGCACAAAGCTTGAGCGAGAACTGGGTTCGCAACCCCGCTCGCTGAGACGTATCGACTACCGGCAGCCACACTTTGAAAGCTGGCACCCCTTGGGACTGGTGGTGCATGTGACGCCGGGCAATGCGCCGATGCTGGCGTTCTGCGCGGTTCTCGAAAGCCTGCTGGCCGGTAACATCAACTGGTTACGCCCCAGCGCCAGCGATGCGGGTTTGACTGCAAAGTTGTTGGCTGAATTTGTGAAGTGCGACACCAGCGGCAGGCTTGCCGAGTTCGTCGCGGTACTGCCCGTGGGCACTTCCCTGATAGCCGAACTCTGCGCTCAGGCCGATGGCGTGTCAGCCTGGGGCGGTGAAAAGGCACTCACGGCGATTCGTCAGCAGATCCCCGCCGGATGTCGCTGGATCGATTGGGGGCACAGGATCAGTTTCGCTTATCTGTCGCCTGACGCGGCCAGCCCTTCGGCGCTGGATGCGTTGGTGGATGAAGTGTGCAGCCTGGATCAACAAGCGTGTTCCAGCCCGCAATGGGTGCTGGTGGACAGCAATGATCCGGCCATTCTGCAAGACCTGGGCGAGCGTTTGAGCGAAGCCTTCACGCGCCGTGCCTCGCGCTGGCCGGCGCTGGTACCCACGGACCAGGAGGCGTGCGAAATCACCACCCGCACGGCCATGGCGCAACTGGATTACTGTTTTGCGAACCAACGCGGCCAGGTCTGGGCCGGCCATGGATGGCGGATCATCTGGGAACACCATCAGACGCTCGCGCCATCGCCACTGTTTCGTACGCTGCTACTCAAGCCTGTGCCGCAACACTTGATCGCCGAGACGCTCTTGCCCTGGCGCACGGTCCTGCAAAGCTGCGCACTGATTTGCTCTGCGACAGAAACGCCAGGACTTGTGCGAACACTGGTCAACGCTGGCGTCACCCGTATTGCGCCTTGCCCGGGGATTCATGATGGCTACGCCGGTGAGCCGCATGATGGCGTTTACGCGTTGACGCGTTTGAGTCGCCGCCTCTCGGTGAGCCTGTCGGCGGATGTTTTGCCGGGCCGGGCGACGCTCGACCCGGTCCCACCGGCCCCTGACATTGCCGATGCGCCGATCATGGACAAAAACGCCTTCACGACCCAACCGATGGGCGCCGCAGCGCAATTGTATTTCCGCTCGGGAGGGAGCAGCGGCACTCCCGCCCTCGCCGGCTTCAGCTATCGCGACTTTCAACGACAGATGCGCGCAGCGGCAGACGGCCTGTTCGCCGCCGGCCTCGATCCTGCACAGGACCGGGTCATGAACCTGTTTTACGGCGGCAGCCTGTACGGGGGGTTCCTCAGCTTTACCAAAATACTGGAGCAGATGGGCGTCACACATTTCCCCATGGGGGCGCCCCAGGACAATGACTTCAGCGAAATCGCCCAATTGATCGTTGACCAGCGTGTCACCGTGCTGATCGGCATGCCGAGCACCTTGCATCGTCTGTTCTTCAGCGAGCAGGCCCGACTTCGCGCGTACGCAGGTATCAGCAAAGTGTTCCTCGGCGGCGAGCACCCGGGCCAAACCAGCCTGAGCCTCATGGAAAGTTGCGGGGTTTCGACGATCCGCTCGGCGATCTATGGTTCCGTCGACGCCGGTCCTTTGGGGCATGCGTGCGCAGCCAGCGCGAACGGAGTGTTTCACTTGATGTGCGATACCCAGCATCTGGAAATCGTGCAGATCGAACAGGATGAACCGGTCCAGGCTAATGAGGTCGGTCGCCTGCTGTTTACCTCACGAGCACGTCAAGGCCAGACCGTGCGCCGATATGACGTGGGTGACACCGGTCGCTGGATGCCCGGAGCCTGTCCGTGCGGGCTGGACTCACCCCGATTCGAACTGCTCCAGCGCCACGGCAAACTGGTGCGAATGGGCACGGAATTCATTTCGCCGTCGGCTCTGCACGATAGCGTCGGCGCGCCCATGCAGATAGTTCTCGACCACAGCCCTGATGGCGTCGAGCGGCTGACAGTTTTGTCGAATGCAGACGCCGATCAGGTCCGCCACGCCTTATTGAACGATCAAGCGCTGGTAAACGCCGTGAACGCCAACCTGTTAATTGTTGAAGTTCAAACATGCAAGGAACAAGCATTCACTCGGAATAAACACAGCGGCAAAACACCGTTGGTTATTGATAAAAGAAAATAAAAATACCGAGAACTACTCACAACCTAGACGCCTGATAGAAAAGAGAGAATCCAGTGAAATCGACTTATTCACTCGAACAACTGCTGTCTTATATACGACAACATTCAAACTTCTACCGCCAGCAACTGGAACACTTACCGTCGCAGGGCATTAAGTTGCAAGATATACCGCTGACCAACGCTGTGGACTATTGGTCTGACAGCCATGACTTGAATCATTGGCCGGTCCTGACCGCAAAGGTCGACGATGCGTTGGTGTTTCAAACCGGCGGATCGACCAGCCAGGGCAAACTGTCCGTTTACACCTATAGCGAATGGCAAGAACTGGTCAGTACATTTGGAGAAAGCTTCTCCTCACAACTGAATGACGGCGACCGTGTCGCCAATCTGTTCTTTTCCGGAGATCTCTATGCCAGCTTTCTGTTCATCCACGACTCCCTGGTACACGTCAGGCGATCGATCTGCGAGTTTCCGTTTACTGGACACGCGGAGCTGGGCGCACTGGCCGATGCGATTGATCAGCATCGGATCAACGTGCTGGTCGGCGTCCCGGCACAGCTGCTGCGATTCGCTGCCTACCTGAACCAGCATCGGCGAGTACTGCGCGGGGTTGAGACGTTGTTGTATGGCGGCGAAAGCCTGTTTGCCCAGCAGGTAGCAATCCTCACCGACGTATTTCCCAACGTGCGCATCGCGTCCATTGGCTATGCCAGCGTAGATGCCGGCCTTATCGGGGCCAGCGCTCGCGACTGCGCCTTGGGCGAGCATCGGGTGTTTGAACCACAAACCTTGCTCGAGATCATCGATGAACTCACCGGCGAAGTCATCGAAGAATGCGATCGCACCGGATTGTTGGTGGTGACTAGTCTGACCCGCCGGCTCATGCCACTGCTGCGTTATCCAGTGGGCGACCGCGCGTGCTGGCGCGAGCCCGGCTCAGCCCCAAATCGCAAATTCGCCCTCAAGGGACGTAGCGTGCACAGCCAGCGAGTGCGCGTCGGCGTGCTGTCGCTGCTGATCGACGACATCCAGCAGATCGTCCAGCGCATTGCCCACAACGACCAATGGCAATTGCTGATCGAACATGACGGATACAAAGATATTTTGAGTGTGAAGTGGGTTCCCTCAACGCTATCGATGGCCACCGTACCGGTGTGCCGAGCGTTGTACGAGGCGTTGGTTGAACACTATCCCGCCATCGAGGAGTTGAGCCGCGAGGGTCTGCTGGAATTGCGAGTGTTGTCTTGTGCAGTCACCGCATTGAAGCTTCACCCACGCTCCGGCAAACAATTGCGGGTCCAGGACCTGCGCGTGTATGACGCACCATTGTCGGAGCCCGCATGATGCCGCATTTGGTTTTTCGCCCCTATCGCCCCTCCGACGCACGTGCCGTAAGCCAGTTGTTTCGCGAGGTCTATGGCGATCATTACGTTCAGCCGGATGTGTATTTGCCGAACATGATCGATCAGCACAATGCCAAGGGACGCTGGAAGTCGATGCTGGCGGTGGACGACGTACGCGTTCTAGGGCATGCCGCGTTGTGTCATGACACACCTGCGGACACCACCGAACTGGCCCTCAGCGTGGTACATCCCGCCGCGCAGGGGCAGAGCATCGCGACCCGTCTGGGTCGGGAGTTGTTGTCGCTATCAGGTTCCATGGGGTTCAACAGCGTCTCGATCAAACAAGTGACACACCATCCCTACACGCAACGCATGGCTGCAAGCATCGGCTTCCACAGCACGGGTTTGCTACCTGACTACGTCCCTTCGCCCTTCGCCGAGCCGCTGCCGGAAACCATCGTGATGGGTTGCCATGTAGTCGAAGGGCAAACGCGTCCACTTCCCGATATCCCATGGCCTGAAAGCTGCCGAGGGTTTATGCAGCACTTGTGTGCTGTGTTCGGGACTCATGCGGACATGACGCCGTTGTCTTCCCTGCCCTTGCAACTCAAGCAACACCATAAAAGATTCGACATGGTCATTCAGCGTTTGACCAAACGTCTGCTTGAGCAGGTCCGGCAATTGCCCAGGCACTGGCTGATCTCGGCCAAACTTCAGTTGTCACGGCACTTTGCCCAGGACGTTCGCAATCTGGCGGCCCTTGGTTTCACCTTTACCGGGCTGACGCCTACCTCCAGTGCCCAGGGGTGGTTCGCACTGTTTCATCGAGGGGCGCAGTCTCGACACCTCGACCTGCATTGCCCGCACATGCAACGCTTGCATGACGATTTACAGCAAAACACCAACATGCAGAGTAGCGCCGAAGCGCTGAACAGAGCCCGCTCAGCCGCGTGAGGCTTTTCGATAAAAGTCATTGCCCGGCTGCGCGCAAAGCTCTACCAGCCAGTCGACAAACACCCTCACCCGCCGGGACAACTGGCGGTGTGGCGGGTAAAGCGCGGTCAGCGGCATGCCCGGTGTCGGCACCGCACTGAGGACTTCACATAAACGGCCTTCGCTCAACTGGCGCGCTACGTGGTAAGACGGGGCCTGGACCAGACCATACCCCGCCTCGCACGCGGCCAGGTAACCATCGGCGCTGTTGACCGAAACTTGCTTGGGCAAATCAATGAGCTGAACCTGATCATTGACCATGAACTCCAGCCCATAACGCTTGCCATTGTTGCTGGAGAAGTACTCCACCATCTGATGGCCTTCCAGGTCAGCCAGACACTGAGGCGTTCCGAATCGCTTCAAGTAATCGGGGCTGGCACACGTGACCTGGTCCAGCATGACCAACGGCCGCGCCACCAGTGAATCATCCAGTGAGTCGCCGCCCCGCAGCACGCAATCGACGCCTTCGCGTATCAAGTCGACAGGCCGGTCATTCAAGCCGATTTCCAGCTCGATCAAAGGATATCGAGCAGTGAATTGCGGTAACGCCGGGATCACTATCAAGCGCCCTACGCCCGCCGGCATGTCCACGCGCAGCAGCCCCTTGGGGTTATTGCGTGCAGTGCTGAACACCGCTTCGGTTTCCTCCAGATCCGCCAGCAACCGCACGCAACGAGGGTAATAGGCCGCGCCGTCGAGCGTCAGGCTGATCTGCCGCGTCGTGCGTTGCAACAGTTGCACACCGAGATGCGCTTCCAACTGTTTGATCAGGATGGTCACGGAGGCACGGGGCAATTGCAGGCTATCCGCCGCTTTGGCAAAACCGCCCAGTTCGACGATTCGAGTGAACACGCGCATCGCATTAAAACGGTCCATGGCTATTGCTTACCGGCTGATTATTTAGAAATTACGAACAGTGATAGCAGTTTTAGCCGGTTTATCTTGTTTCTGTCGAGATCAACAATGGACTTCACTTCACAGGGAGCTGATTTCAATGCAAACACGTCAACTGGGCAAAAACGGTCCACTCGTCAGCGCGATGGGTCTGGGCTGCATGGGCATGACCGATTTCTACACGACTGGCGTGGACGTCCGCGAAGCCACGGTCACACTGCATCGCGCGCTGGAATTGGGCATCAACCTGCTCGACACCGCCGACATGTACGGCCCGCACACCAACGAAGAACTGATCGGCAAAGCCATCGTCGGCAAGCGAGACCAGGTGTTTCTGGCCAGCAAATTCGGGATCGTTCGCGACCCGGCCAATCCGGTTGCGCGGGGCGTGAATGGCCGACCGGAGTACATTCGCGCCGCTATCGACGGCACCCTCAAGCGCCTCGGTGTCGAGACTCTGGACTTGTATTACCAGCACCGCATCGATCCGCAGGTGGCCATCGAGGAAACCGTCGGCGCCATGGCCGACCTGGTGAAAGCCGGCAAGGTTCGATACCTGGGTTTGAGCGAGGCCTCGGTCGCAACGCTTGAGCGCGCGCACAAGGTTCATCCGATCAGTGCGCTGCAAAGTGAATATTCGTTATGGAGCCGTGATCAGGAGGAAAACGGTTGTCTGGCGGCGTGTCAGCGCCTGGGGGTTGCCTTCGTCCCCTACAGCCCTTTGGGCCGTGGCTTTCTCACCGGCGCGCTGAAAAGCCCTGATGATTTCGCGGCAGACGACTACCGGCGCTTCAGCCCACGTTTTCAAGGCGAAAACTTCGCCAAAAACCTGTTGTTGGTGCGGCAAGTGCAGGACCTGGCCGCAGACAAAGGCGTGACCGCCGGCCAACTCGCGCTCGCATGGGTGCTGGCTCAGGGTGATTACGTTATCCCGATTCCCGGAACCAAACAGCGTAAATACCTGGAAGAAAATGTGGCCGCGCTGGATGTGAAGCTCAGCGGCGAAGACTTGCAAGCACTGGAAGCGATATTCCCGGCCAATGCCACGGCGGGTTTACGTTATCCGGAAGAAGTCATGGAGTTACTTGACCGGTAACCGACACCTGGCCCATTCGACAAGTTGAGTGGGCCAGGACAAACCGTCACGCCTTTGAGCTGACGCCCTTGTCGGTAGGCACTGATGTGCCGTTGCCCTTGCCATAAGCTTGTAAATTCTGCAGTACGTAGATCGCTTTCTTGTATTCCGGGATCAGTCCCGCAGCGTACTTGTCACCCTTGATGCTGTTGTTCTGGATGGTGTCCAGTTGAGTGGCGAAATACTCCAGTGCATTGAATTTCGCATCCGGGTCTTTCTGTATTCCGAACCGGTCAAACTTGTCACCGGCATTCATTAAGGTCATTGAAGTAATATCAGAAATCAGTCCTTTGGCTTTCAAGAACGCACTGAGATTGCCCAGTTGTTTGGCGGTGACATTTTCCGGATCGAAGCCTTTGATGTTTCTGTGCAGTTTCTGCTCATCCATCAACTTCGTGTTGAGCGCACTGGGATCGCTTCCCACCAATGCCAGCATTTGCTTGACCCTGGCGCTGTGCGTCACAGGCTTGCCAGCGCCTGTGTCCTTGACCAGCAAACCTGCCTTGGAAGTCCAGGCACCGGTATAGCCAATAGTCATGACCGAACTCCCGACTGCGCTATCTGAAACAGACATCCGTGTGAGGCGACCATACAAAGCTCCTTGTTTAATCTGGTTAAGAGCGGGCGAGTATCAGCCTGGCCACTTGCCATACCAACTATTTATTCCGGTTTTTTACAATTCTCGTACATTTACGATACAAGCGGAAAAGCGCCCTGTTTCATTGGCTTATCCAATGGGAGTGTGATTTTTCGACGCTACGCAGCCGGACGCAGCCTTCGGCAGCTGCTACAAAGAATGTGCGGCGGCTGAAACTCGTATTACTTCGAAACAATCTCCTGCCTCGATACTGGTTAGAATGGTCAAAATGCATTTTTTGGCCGCTATTCGAGACGAGATCCCCCATGCGAACCCACCTGCGTCTGGTCGCCCTGAGCGCCCTGTTCATTTCCTCCCTGGCCCAGGCCGCCGACCTGATCCCGATCGAGGTTCACCGCGATGCCAATTGCGGTTGCTGCAAAAAATGGATCAGCCATCTGGAAGCCAACGGCTTCAAAGTCGACGATCACGTCGAAGCCAATATGAGCGAATTCAAGCAACAGCACGGCGTGCCTCCACGTCTGGCGTCGTGTCATACCGCTTTGATCAACGGCAAATTCGTTGAAGGTCATGTCCCCGCCGATCAGGTGCTGGCCTTGAGCAAGCGCGACGATCTGCTGGGCGTCGCCGCACCCGGCATGCCCATGGGTTCACCCGGCATGGAAATGGACGGCATGAGTGATGCGTATCAAGTGATCGGCCTGAAGAAAGATGGCACCGACATGGTGGTGGCGGACTACCCGGCCCATTGATGTTCGGTGCGTACATCGGGCTGTTCTTTGCCGCATTCGGTGCGGCAACCTTGCTGCCCTTGCAGTCCGAAGCGGTGTTGGTGGGGCTGTTGCTCAGCGGCAAGTATTGGCTCTGGTCGCTGCTCGCCGTGGCGACATTGGGCAATGTCCTGGGGTCGCTGGTGAACTGGTGGCTGGGGCGCGGTATCGAGCGGTTTCATGATCGGCGCTGGTTTCCCGTCAGCCCGCGCCATCTGGAAAAAGCCCGGGTGCATTATCAGCGTTACGGTCATTGGTCGTTGCTGCTGAGCTGGGTGCCTGTGATCGGTGATCCGCTGACCTTGGTGGCCGGCGTGATGCGCGAGCCGCTGGGGCGATTCCTGCTGATCGTGACCCTCGCCAAAGGCGCCCGTTATGGTGTGTTGGCCATGGCCACAGTGGGCTGGATGGGTTGAACGATTATCCACGGCGATTGCCTGTGTTTAATGTCGCCCTAATCATGCCGATCCAGCATCGGCCGATTTCCAATGGAGCTCGCCCATGTCCCTCACCCCTTTCCGCTGGCTGCCCAGCCTGCTACTGACCGCTGCATTGCCTGTCATCGCCCACGCCGAAGGCCCGGAATACGGGCCGGAGTTGCAAGGTTTCGAATACCCCTACACGGTCAAGCATTTCGCCTTTGAATCCCAGGGCAAATCCCTGCAAATGGGTTACATGGATGTCGCCGCCAACGGCAAGGCCAACGGACGCAGCGTGGTGCTGATGCACGGCAAGAACTTCTGCGGTGCCACCTGGGACAGTTCGATCAAGGCCCTGAGTGAAGCCGGTTACCGGGTCATCGCCCCGGACCAGATCGGTTTCTGCACCTCCAGCAAACCCGACCATTATCAGTACAGCTTCCAGCAACTGGCGACCAACACCCAGCAATTGCTCAAGGCCCTGGGCATTCAAAAGGCCAGTGTTCTCGGGCACTCCACCGGCGGCATGCTCGCCACTCGCTATGCGCTGCAATACCCCGATCAGGTTGAACAACTGGCCCTGGTCAACCCCATCGGCCTGGAAGACTGGAAAGCGCTCGGCGTGCCCTATCGCACGGTCGATCAATGGTATGAGCGCGAGCTGAAACTCACCGCCGACGGCATCCGCACCTATGAACGCAACACCTATTACGGCGGCCGCTGGAAGCCGGAATTCGATCGCTGGGTAGACATGCTCGCCGGGTTGAACAAAGGACCGGGGCATACGCAGGTGGCGTGGAATTCGGCGCTGATCTACGACATGATCTTCACCCAACCGGTGTACTACGAGTTCAAGGACCTGAAGATGCCGACCCTGCTGCTGATCGGTACATCCGATACCACGGCCATCGGCAGTGACATCGCACCACCCGAGGTCAAGGCGAAACTCGGCCATTACGACGTCCTCGGCAAGCAGGTGGCGAAACTGATTCCCCGATCGACGCTGGTCGAATTCCCCGGCATGGGCCACGCGCCGCAAATGGAAGAACCGGCGCAATTCCACCAGGCCCTGCTCGCTTGGCTGAACAATACCAACCCCGGTAAAGCCGATGACAGTGCAGATCGCGATGATTGATGACTGGCAGGACGTGGCCCGTGACGTGGTGGACTGGTCGGTGCTGGAGCCCATCGGCCAGGTAAGTTTCATCCATGACTACCCTGGCGACAACGACACCCTGGCGGCAAGGCTGGGCGAGTTCGAAGTGATCTGCGTGATGCGCGAACGCACCCGGTTCGATGAGGACCTGCTGCGGCGCTTACCGAAACTCAAGCTGCTGGTCACCGGTGGCATGCGCAACGCCGCCCTGGACCTGAAAGCCGCCGCCGCACAGGGCATTCAGGTCTGTGGCACCGACAGTTACAAGCACGCCGCGCCGGAACTGACCTGGGCGTTGATCATGGCGGCGACCCGCAACCTGGTGGTTGAAGCCAACGCCCTGCGAGCCGGTTTATGGCAGCAAAGACTGGGCGGCGACCTGCATGGCAAGACCCTGGCAATCCTGGGGCTGGGCAGCATTGGCACTCGCGTTGCCCGGTTCGGCCAGGTGTTCGGCATGCGGGTGATTGCCTGGAGCGAGAACCTGACCGCCGAACGCGCAGCCGAAGTCGGCGTGACCTGCGTCAGCAAACAGGAACTGTTCGAACAGGCCGATGTGCTATCGATCCATCTGGTGCTCAGCGAGCGTAGCCGCGGCTTGGTGGACGCCCAGGCGCTGGACTGGATGAAGCCCTCGGCGCTGCTGGTCAACACTGCCCGTGGCCCGATCGTCGATGAGGCGGCGTTGATCAAGGCGTTGCAGAAACGGCGACTGGCCGGTGCTGCGCTGGACGTCTTCGAGCAGGAACCCTTGCCACCTCATCATCCGTTCAGAACCCTGGACACTGTGCTGGCCACGCCCCACGTCGGGTATGTCAGCCAACAAAACTATCAGCAGTTTTTCTCGCAGATGATCGAGGATATTCAGGCGTGGTCTGCGGGAGAACCGATTCGCGTACTGAGCTGATACCGTGTCACGTTCTTCGTCGGAACCCCGGGACGTGGTTCGAACTGAAACGAATTGACCTGCGGAGCGCTGCCCATGAGCACCCGTTTCGCTGTATTGACCGTCCAGTTGCTGCTGGCGGTCGCATTGTCCAGTTCGCATGCATTCGCCAGTGGCGACGACGAAGAGCCGGCAAAACCCGAATGCCCCAAAGGCCAGGTCTGGGACAGCAAGCAACAGAAATGCCTGAAGCAAACCAACAGCCTGGTGTCGGATGCCGACCGCACCGATTACGCCTATCGTCTGGCCAAGGACGGTCGCTATACGGAAGCACTGGCCCTGCTCGACACCCTCAAGCAGCCAAACACCGCCAAAGCCTTGAACTATCGGGGCTACGCCACGCGTAACCTGGGGCGCACCGACGAAGGTATCGGCTATTACCTGCAATCGGTCAAACTCGACCCGCACTACGCGCAGGTTCGCGAATACCTCGGCGAAGCGTACGTGATCAAAGGTCGGCTGGACCTCGCTCAGGAACAGTTGCAGCAGATCAAATCCATCTGCGGCAGCACCACCTGCGAGGAGTATCAGGACCTGGCCGAAGCCATCAACGACTCATCGAAAACCTGACACACCGAGCAGACGGAGGTCGCCATCGCCAGCGATCAGGCAACACGGGCAGAACTGGGCCAGCACCTGGCGCGTTTATGGCGCTACGGCCTACTGTTATCGCGACAACGGCAAGTAGGCAATCTGCATGCGGGCGCTCGAACGTGCCGGGCAGTTTGTCCTGGGACTCAGGTTAACCCCCTGTAGCAGCTGCCGAGCAGCGCGAGGCTGCGTTCGGCTGCAAAGCAGTCGTAAAGTCAGGCACCCCATTCTTCCAGGAAAACCGCTTCCGCAGTCGAGCGCGCCCCCGGCTCGAACGCAGCCTCGCAAGCTCGACAGCTGCTACAAGAGAATGCAGACGCTAATTGACAGCTAAATAAATCCGTCCTGTTACTTCCGTTATTTCACGTACCCTATCCTTTTCCTACCGAGCAACGACCTGTTAAGGAACAAACTATCGCCCATTAGTCTCCTTCGGGTTTAAGGTGTAAACGTAAAATTATCTAACTGAATACCTTCGTCATTCCTAGATGTGTGCTGGATTTCAATTCGTTTAATACCGATATCGCTAAACACGACTTGTACAGGAGATCCCGGATATGAGAGCTGTAGGACCTGGCTACCAAGAAGATTTCCTTTTTCATTGTAAAAATGCACGTAATTATCTGGAAGTTGAGTTTCCCAATGCCAGAACGTTATTTTTGAGTAGCTTGACCTCAGGTCCAACCGTGTACGCTGTCCTACTCCCCTTGAATACAGGCCTTTCCCATCAACCTGCCCGGGAATTTTGGGTCCATAGTCCCATATCGATAACGTACCTGGCCCGCTTAAATTCGTAATCCTCATACTTGGGATATCAAGATATCCACCTGGAGGAACCGTGACTAAGTCCACCGTTTCAAAATTCTCACTCGTCACCGGAATAAAAACATTGAGAATCAATACAGGGAATAAAACCGGAGCAACCGGGCTGACGGCTTGACCGAACACAACCCTCAAAGTCACCGTTAACGGGCTATCAGTCTTCAGTCCCAGCAGCTTCTGGCGCAGCATCGGCACACTCAGTCCCGTTCCCACCTCCGCAGCTGTCACATTATGTGTTTCCACTAGCACCACATGTTCAGCGCCCGCGCTATCGATCCCTACACACTTCAGTTCAACTTCTTGCCCTTCCCGAATCCCCAACCAAGGCAACACCTTCACCTCGGCATCACCCTCAAACTTACTCAAATCCAACACCTTGTCATCCGGCGCCTGAGGCACCTTCGGCGTTGGCAGTCTCGGATCCCCATCGGCAATTTTCTGCTCGGTTTCGAGCGGGTCTTGATGCCGTTTCGCGTCAGCTCCCACGGCAAGCGGATCACCGTGCCGTGTCGGGCCACCAGATCCTCAATCGTCAGCGTGTTATTGACCCGGTTATTGGCATTGAATGCCTTGGCGGTAAATGTCGGCAGGCCGTCCGCTGTCACGGGGCGGGCAAAGAGTTGGCATTGGTCGCCCGTCTGCGCTTGGGCAAATTCGACGCGCGCGATTTGGCCAGTCAGGCTGGCGAGCGGATCAACCACCAATCCTGGTACGCCCACAACCGTCACCAGCGGCAGATCGATCAGCGCCTCACCAATCACATCGACCCGAGTCGTGAAGGACCGGCCTACCTCTTTGCCCGCGCGCAGCAGCTTATATTTGAAGGTGGCTGAACCACCCACCGCGGCCACAAAGTGAGCGTGGGGCACCGACAGTTTGTAAATGAATGGTGCACTGACGACCGTCTCTTTCAGGATCAGTACCTCCGTCGAGCCCGTCGCTGACGTGAACGTGCAGGTCAGTTCGATAACGTCATTGCGCTGCCAGGACCGTTGCGCATGCACTTGGGCAATCGCCGGTCTCCCTCCAAGCTTGCCCAAATCGATGCTGTCCGGATCGTCCGAGACATCCTCCGGGTCTTCGCTTACCAGCGGCGGCTCGAGCCAGAGGCCGTTCAGGCTGACGAACAGTTCGAGGGCCGCCGACCAGAGCGCGTCCAGATCAACGCTGTTACCAATCCAGTCCCACACGGTATAGGTCAGAATGCATTTCGCGGTGTCACCGACCTCTTTGAACACTGCTTCCTCGATCCGAACCTGAACGGGGTCGCCGGATCTCGCCTCATCTTCGGTGACTACGTGGTCGATCGTTTCGCCCCCGCACCTCACGCGAATCATGTCGAACGCTCTCGTCAAAGGATAAGACGCAGTACACATCACCCCTTGCCGGGCCTGTTCAGGGTCAACCCCATCGTCCAGCACGTTGGGCGGCAACACATTGATCGCCAGTTCCGAGTGCCACTCGTGGTTACCTTCAAGGTCCTTGAGCCCTGGACGTTGCTTGTGGAACCACGCCCGCAACGTCGTTGAGGAGTCGATATTCTCCGAGCCGCGCCGGATGGTGTAGTGGATGGTATTGAGTCCGTCGAGCAGCGCTTTAACGGGCAGGTATAGGGTAAACAGCTTGTCCGTCGTGGACTCGACGATAGCCACATCCACCACAACGCCATTGAGGTAAAGATCGATGCTGTCTTCGGGCGATTGTTGCAGATAAGCGTCGACCAGTACTTTTACCCCTTGACCGGGATAGAGGTAGGTCAGCGCCAGTGGAATCCCGCCGTGAGCGTTGATAGTGCCAGGCACAACGTCTTTCCAGCCTGGAATTCGTGGCGCGTATAGCGTCAGTACGGACATGTCGGTCATGGAAGCGCTCCCTGTCATTGGCAGCGTTCCGAGGGATGGAAAAGGGGTGGAAGGCTGTGGGTGCTATGGAACATCCATGGCGGCTGTCTGGCTACTGTCATATGTGACAGGTCAGGCTGAAAACAGCCCGTTAATCACTACCGTCTGTCGATTCGGGTGCTCTTGTTTCAAGCCGTAGTGGGCAACCACAACCGAAACCGTGCCCCACCCAGCGGCGACGCTTCAACGGTGAGCGTGCCGCCCTGAGCTTCCAACGCCCGACGACTGATTGCCAGCCCCAGACCAAACCCGCCCGTGGCCCGATCCCGACTGCGATCCAACCGATAGAACGGTTCGAAAATCCGCTCCCGCTCCTCATCCGGAATACCGATCCCATCGTCGTCCACCCAGATTTCCGCCCCCTTGGCACACACCTGCACACCAATCTGGATGCGTTTTTCGCAGTAGCGCATCGCATTGCGCAGCAGGTTCTGTATGGCGCGGGCAGTCAGCCTTGGGTCGAGGGTGAAGCGCTCAAGTTGTCCGTGCAGGAGCACATCGATAACGATGTCCGGGGATTCCAGTTCTTCGTCGACGCTGCCGAGGATGCTGTCGATAAATTCATCCAGCGACACTTCGACCCGCTCCGGCAGCCGCGCCGGGTTTTGCAGGCGGCTGTAGGACAACAGCTCCAGCACCAGCTCATCGAGTTCGCGAATGTGCGCAACCAGCCCTTGCAGACGCTCGCGACTGGCGGCGGGCAAATCGTCGGACAGTGCCAGCGCCAGGCCGAAATCCAGTCGTGTCAGGGGCGTGCGTAATTCGTGAGAGACGGCATTGAGCAGGTCCCGCTGCTGGTTGAGCAGGTTCTCGATATCGCCAGCCATGGTGTCGAAAACGTTGGCCAGGCTACCGATGTTGGAGCTTCTGGAAATCTGTGTGCGCTCGCTCAAATGGCCCTTGCCGAAACGTTCAGCCGTCCCTTTGAGACGTTCCAGGTCGCGCCAGTGCGGGCGCAGCCACAGCAACAGGCAGGCGAGCATGGTCGCGCCGATCAACACGTTGATGCTCCAGTACAACAGGCTGACGTCTATCGGGTCCGGCGGCACGACCATCTCCACCACCGTCCGCTCGTTCAGCGGCGCCACCGCCAGGGTGCGCCAGCCCCAGTCGCCAATGCGCACGATGTTCTCGCCACGCTGCAAACGCCTGCGCTCATCAGCGGTGAAATCGGGGTCGTCGTTACCGGTCAGGACGATGTGCAGCGGCTGGAATTCCTTGTCCATCTCCGCGGCCAATGCCGGCCACTGTGCCGGGGGCACGGCGTGAAACTGTTTGACGATGAGGGTTTGCAGCCCGCGCGAATAATCGAGGTTGTAGGTGACAAAGCGCTCCTGGAAGACCTTGATCACCACGTCAGGCACCAGATAGATCGCCGCGCTGTACGAAACGATGGTCACCAGATACAGGCGAAACAGGATTCTGAACATCGACTCAGCATTCCCACTCGGAACGGCTGAACAGGTACCCCTTCCCCCACACCGTCTTGATCTTGCGCGCCTCGCCGGCGTGATCGTCGAACTTGCGCCGCAGCTTGGAAATCGCCACGTCCACCGAGCGGTCGGTGCCATTGAACTCGATGCCGCGCAGGCGTTGCAGGATCTGGTCGCGACTGAGCACTTCACCGGCATGCCGAGCGAGCACCACCAGCAGGTTGTATTCACCGCTGGACAGTTCGACCAATTGCTCGCGCCAGGTCACGGTGCGCTCGGACAAATCGATGCAGAGATTGCCCATCAGAATGCGGTCGTTGGCCGTCTGCGGTTCAATCAGGCTGCTGCGCCGCAACAACGTCCGCACCCGAGCCAGCAACACCCGCGGTTCGCAAGGTTTGGTGACGTAGTCGTCAGCGCCCATTTCCAGGCCCAGCACCTGATCGTGACTGTCGTCGCGGGCGGTGAGCATCAGGATCGGCAAAGTGGCCGAATCGGCGCGCAGCAAGCGGCAGACTTGCAGGCCATCGAGCCCCGGCAGCATCAGGTCAAGGATCACCAGGTCCGGCGGATTGACCCGCGCCCGTTCGCGCACATGGTCACCGCGGCTGATCACGCTGACGCTATAGCCGTTGCGTTCCAGGTAACTGGCAATCAGTTCGGAGAGCGCGGTGTCGTCTTCGACCAGGAGGATGTTGGGCATGGGGTGTTTCCAGAAAGTGCAGTGGCGTTTGACAGACCGCTTTCGCGAGCAGGCTCGCTCCCACAGGGGACCGCATTTCAACTGTAGGAGCGAGCCTGCTCGCGAAAGCAATCTAACAGTCGCAATAGAAATCGAGGCGTGAAGGATATACGCCCTCAGCCGTGCCTGAGTAAAACCCTTACACAATTTCACACAGCGCCTACAAAGCTTCACCGCTACCCTCGTCGCCTCCCCGTAGGATGCGGGGGGTCATTATTGGGGTATTACATGTCAAAGAATCTGCTTGCCAGGCTCAGCCTGATTGCACTGGCGGTGACGCTGAGCGCTTGTGACAAGGCCTCGACGGCCGAAGAACAGGCGCCTCTGGCCACGGTTCGCATTGAAACCATCCAGGCCAGCCCACTCTCGATCACCAGTGAACTGAGCGGGCGGATTGCCGCGCCACGCATTGCCGAAGTCCGCGCCCGGGTTGCCGGTGTGGTGCTGCAACGGGCGTTCCGTGAAGGCAGTGATGTGAAAAAAGGTGAAGTGTTGTTCCGTATCGACCCGGCGCCGTTCAAGGCCGACCTGGACAGCGCCGAAGCGGCGCTGCGCAAGGCGCAAGCCAATGCGTTCCAGGCGCGCCTGCAAGAGCAGCGTTACGCGCAGTTGATCGAAGGCAATGCCATCAGCGGTCAGGACTATGACAACGCCCGGGCCAGTGCCCGGCAAACCGCTGCCGACGTCGCCGCGAACCAGGCTGCCGTGGAACGGGCGAAACTCAACCTGGGTTACGCCACCGTCACCGCCCCGATTTCCGGGCGCATCGGTCGCGCGCTGGTGACCGAAGGTGCACTGGTCGGGCAGAACGAAACCACACCGCTGGCATTGATCCAGCAACTGAACCCGATTCACGCCGACCTCACCCAATCGACCCGCGAACTCAACGACCTGCGCCGGGCGTTCCGTTCCGGCCACTTGCAGCAGGTCGGTCAGGACCAGGTCAAAGCCACGCTGATCCAGGACGACGGCAGTCTCTATCCGTTGCCCGGCAAGTTGCTGTTCGCCGACATCACCGTCGACCCCGGCACCGGCCAGATCATTCTGCGCAGCGAATTCCCCAACCCGGACCTCGATTTGCTGCCGGGCAGCTTCGTGCGCGTGCGTCTGGAGCAAGCGGTCAACCAACAAGGCATCAGCGTGCCGCAACGGGCCATCCAGCGTGACAGTGCCGGTATTGCCCAAGTGCTGTTGCTCGATGCCGAGCAGCGAGTCGGCCAGCAACCGGTCGAACTGGGCGCCGTGCAGAACGATCGCTGGATCGTCACCGCCGGTCTCAAGCCCGGTGACCGCATCGTCACCGAAGGCCTGCAGCACGCCCGTCCCGGCGAAAAAGTGCAGATCGACGACACCCCTCTTCCACTTGCCCAGGTTTCTGGCCAGTAAGCAGGACGCTTCTTTATGCCGCAGTTCTTTATCGATCGCCCGGTGTTCGCCTGGGTGGTTGCCCTGTTCATCCTGTTGGCCGGCGTCCTGGCCATTCCACAGTTGCCGGTGGCGCAATACCCCAACGTCGCGCCGCCGAAAGTCGAAATCTACGCGGTGTACCCCGGTGCTTCGGCGCAAACCGTGGACGAAAGCGTGGTCAGCCTGATCGAGGAAGAACTCAACGGCGCTGACCATCTGCTGTATTTCGAATCCCAGAGCAGCCTCGGCAGTGCCACCATCACCGCGACGTTCCAGCCGGGCACTGACCCGGAAATGGCGCAGGTCGATGTGCAAAACCGCCTGAAAGTGGTCGAGTCGCGTCTGCCTCAAGCGGTGACACAACAGGGTTTGCAGGTGGAGAAAGTTTCCGCCGGTTTCCTGCTGCTGATCACCCTCACCTCCAGCGACGGCAAGCTCGACGACGTGGCGCTCAGCGATTACCTGGCACGCAACGTGATGAACGAGATCAAGCGTCTGGACGGCGTCGGCAAGGCGCAGTTGTACGGTGCCGAACGGGCCATGCGAATCTGGATCGATCCGCAGAAGCTGATCGGCTTCAACCTGACCCCGGCCGACGTCAACGCCGCCATCGTCGCGCAGAACGCGCAAGTGTCGGCGGGTAGCATCGGCGATTTGCCAACCCGCACCACCCAGGAAATCACCGCGACCATTCTGGTCAAAGGCCAGTTGTCGACGCCGGAAGAATTCGCCGACATCGTCCTGAAAGCCAATCCCGACGGCTCCACGGTGCGCATCAAAGATGTGGCGCGTGTCGAGATCGGCAGTCAGGAATACCAGTTCTCCACCCGCCTGAACGGCAAACCATCGACCGCCGTCAGCGTGCAGTTGGCACCGGGCGCCAATGCCTTGAGCACTGCCACGTTGGTGCGGGCGAAGATGGACGAACTGGCGCGCTACTTCCCCGCTGGCGTGGAATACAAGATCCCGTACGACACCTCGCCCTTCGTCAAAGTCTCGATCACCAAGGTGGTTTACACCCTTGGCGAGGCGATGTTGCTGGTGTTCGCGGTGATGTTCCTGTTCCTGCAAAACATCCGCTACACGCTGATTCCGACCCTGGTGGTGCCGGTGGCGCTGATGGGCACCTTTGCGACCATGTTGGCGCTGGGGTTCTCGATCAACGTGCTGACCATGTTCGGCATGGTG